>Ga0307505_10000078_pt1 | contig 120342 bp, 119 predicted proteins | sample 23_S_MG_FD_202183 | JGI IMG/M metagenome (GOLD analysis project Ga0307505, IMG submission 202183) | Soil microbial communities from Populus trichocarpa stands in riparian zone in the Pacific Northwest, United States - 23_S | ecosystem: Environmental > Terrestrial > Soil > Riparian zone >...
GAAGAGACCGCGCTGGCCGCCGGGCCCGCGACCCGGAGCCGGGCCCGCGGCCTGCAGTTTAGCGATGATGTGGCCCCCGCCCCGCGGGTTCGCATCCAGCAACCCTCGCTGTTCGACTTCAATCCGCCATGGATCTCGGCTGTGCTGCGCGGGACCCCCCAGTGACCGCAATGGGTATCGCGCGCCTGCTCCTGGCTGCGTTGCTGGCGGCGTTCTGTCTTGCCGCGTGCTCGGAGCCAACTGCCGCCCCCGAGCCGAAACGCCACCTCGACCCGGCGCTGGCGAACCTGCGCGCGCTATTCGTGGGTATCGACCAATATCGCTACTCGGATGCGCGCGAGCCACTCGCCGACTTCTCCGACCTTGCTGGAGCGGTGGGCGATACGCAGCGCTTCAAGTCGGCGCTGGAGGAGCTTTACGGCCTCGCGCTCGACAAGCCGGAACAGGGCGCCTGCGAATCGCGCAACGCCGTATCGATCACGCTCACCAATGCCTGCGCCACGCGGGCGGCGATCCTCGCGGCGCTCGACACTGAGGTGGCCCGCGCGGAGCCAGGCGAGACGCTGCTGTTCTACTTTGCCGGGCATGGTTCGCGCTACAGTGACGATACCGCGTTCGATCAGGACAGCGGCTATAACGGCACCATCCTGCCCGCCGACGCGCGAAATCCGAACGATCCGCAAGGGCCTGGCGGCGACATCTTCGACACCGAGCTCAGGGCGCTCAAGGATCGCGCGACCGAGGCTGGCGTCCGCTTCGTAACCATTTTCGACTCGTGCAATTCGGCCACCGCCACGCGCGACGGCGCGGCCGGCGTTTCGCGCAGCGCGCCGCCCATTGGCAGGGTTCCGCCCCCTGCTCCGGCGCTTGTCGTGAGGCGGGAAGCCCGGACCCGAGGCGCCACGCCCGCCGGTTACTGGGTGCACCTCGCCGCGGCGCAGGATGGCGAGGAGGCGCAAGAGGCGGCCAGCGGCGCGGTCGGGAAGCGCGAGGGAGTATTCACCAACGCGCTGATCGAAACATTGCGCATGCCTGGCATGCGCCACGCAACCTTTGGCGACATCATCCGCGAGGTACGCCTGCGCGTCGCCGAGCACGGCCATGTCTCGCAAACCCCTTCGGCCGAAGGTCAGCTGACCGCAGCGCTCGGACGAAATTCGGGCGCGGCCCTGCTGTTCGATGTGGCCTCGGAAGATGGCGCGGCGGTGCTTGCCGCAGGCTCGCTCAGCGGGGTGACCCCGGGCTCGCGTTTCGCGCTTTATGCGAGTCAGGCTGACGCCGTGGCGCAGGGGCCGCCGCTTGCCGAGGCCACGATCGACAAGGTAGCGGAGACGAGCGCGCGGCTCGCGATTGCCGGGACGAGACCGGACCTGCCGCAGCGGATGGTGGCCGTGGAGGTCGCGCATTTCTTTCCGCCGGACTTGCTTGATGTCGGCATCGACATACCCGCCGGGCCGGTGCGCGCGGCGGTGGAGACGGTTCTGCGGGGGCTTGAATTCGTCTCGTCCGGCGATGCCGGGTCGATCCGCCTGGCCCGCTCAGCACGCGATCCCGCGCGCATCGAGCTAAGAGCGGGCGACGGCACGCTGCTCGCCGACCTGGGACCCGCCGAAGCGCCAGGGTTCGCAGACGATTTGGGCAACGAATTGCAAAAGGTCGCGCGAGTGCGAGCGCTGCTTGCCCTGCGCACCACTGGCACGGAGCCGGCCGCCGGCCCGAGCGTCGGCGCAAACGCGGGTGGGCCACGCTTCGCCATCACCACCTGCGTTGCCGGAGATGGCTATCGCGCTTCCTCGTGCCCGGCGCTCGAGACCGGCGGGGTGAGGCGCATCGGCAGAGGTATTCGGTTCACCGCCACCGTCATCAACCGGGGCTCAGCGCCCGCGCACCTCTATCTGCTGGCGATCGACCCGCTCAACGCGGTCACGCTGGTCGTGCCCAGGCGCGGCGAGCTGGATCAGAAGGTCGCCGTCGGCCAGCCCTATCGCCGCGCGGGAGTCTGGACGGATCTGCCGGGCCTCTACCGCTTCATTGCCATCGCCACCGAGACGCCGATCCGCGCGGATGCCTTTGAGCAGAGCGGCAACGGCACGCGCGGCTTCGGGGCCTGCGCCTCGCCGCTGGAACGGCTGCTGTGCAGCGCCAATGACGGCCTGCGCAATGCGGGCGTGGCGGCGGTGGGAGATTGGTCGGCCGAGGTTTCGACTGTGTTGGTAACAGGGTGAGAGGACGGCGGATGATCGCGAAACTGTGCCCTCCGGCGACAGGCCTTCCACCTGCCATTTTTCCCGCGATGCGATGCCAATTTGTCGGACCGCGCTAAAATGGCCGTTCAACCGCCCCTAACGCAAGTCACACGCTTCGCCGTGGGCATAACGGGCCATCGTGAATCGCATCCGATTTTTGCCGCTGACCCTCTATGCGTTTCAGACGCGCTGGGAGGCGTCTTCGATAAAATTGAACAACGTTTGCACGCCGAATTCTCGGGCGCGGGGACCCCCCCCGGGGGCATGGCGCGGCTCCTTACGCTTCTCGCTCACGGGGTTGATCAAACCGCGTCTGCCCATGCGCATGCGCGGGACTGGGAGGTCGTTGGAATCCTGCCGTTCGGGAGCCGAATGAATGTCGCTGTCAACGCGCTGCCGCAAGCTCGCGTTGACGCGCTGTCGCTGCTTGACGGCGGCACCGCGTCCGAGCCGCTGGTGCAGGCGCGAGCCGATCAGATCCGGCAGTGGAGCGAGAGGGCACGGTTGTTCGCCCTGGCCGACCGAGATGCCGAGATCGAGGCGCTGCTGCTGGCCACGTTCGACGTGCCGGGCGAGATTGAGCGGATGCAGCGGTTCGGCGCCGCGGTCTCCGCCCAGGCAGCCCTCGCCGGGCGAGTCATGATCGAGCAGTCCGACTTGCTTGTGGGCGTCTGGGACGGACGCACGCACAGTCGGGTCGGCGGCACGGGCCATACGATCATCGCGGCGCTCGAGATGGGCACGCCGGTGTTGCTGATCGATCCCGCCCGGCCCGATGCCTGGTCCATTCTCTACTCGATCGAGGAGCTGGCGGGGCGGCACAACAAGCCAGGCGAGGATCTCGCCCGGCTCGACGCCGTCATCAAGAACGCGCTCGCGGCCGGGACCGACGAGCACGACGGCGGATTGCCGAACGAGACCTGGCGTCCGCACAGCAGCGGGCTTTCATCCCTTTATCGTCGCATCGAAGCGCTGTTCGGCGGCGAGCCGCGCCCGTTCCGATCGCTCGAGCAGACCTACGAGACCCCGACGGCGATCGCGGCGGGCAGCGCGGCACCCCTGCTGGCGAGGGCGCGGGCCATGCCCGGCGCCGACCAGGCGTTCGTCGATGCACTGGCGGCCGGCGTGCTGCCCGCCTTTGCCTGGGCCGACGGCATTTCGACCTGGCTGTCCGACGCCTATCGCAGCGGGATGATCGCCAATTTCGTGCTCGCGGCGCTCGCGATCATCGTCGGCATCCTCTATCTTCCGTTGGGCTTGGGCGAGTGGAAGTGGGTCTTTGCCGCGATCGAGTTCCTGCTGCTGGCTTCGATTCTGGTCATCACCTGGCTCGGCGGACGCCGCCGGTTGCACGCCCGCTGGTTCGAGACGCGACGCTCGGCGGAATATCTGCGCCATGCATCGATCATGCTGCTGACAGGGGTTGTTCGCCCGGCCGCCCGTTGGCCGCGCGGAGCCGGCACGACTTGGCCGGAAGCCTCGGCTCGCCATGCCTTTCGCGCGATGGGCTTGCCGCAAGTCCAGGTGACCGGCGAATTCCTCCGCACGGCGCTGACCGATCTGCTCGCACCGCATGTCGCCGGCCAGGGCGCCTATCACGAGGCCAAGGCGAAGCGGCTGGCCAGGGTGCACCACCGCCTCGATCGGCTGGCGGGAAGCCTGTTCAAGCTCGCGGTGGTCTCCGTCTCGATCTACTTGCTGCTCAAGGGCGCCGCCGCGCTGGACCTTGTGCCGCATGACTGGCCGACGAGTTCATCCAGCGCCTTCACGTTCCTTGGGGTCGCCTTGCCGACGATCGGTGCCGCCATTGCGGGAATTCGCTTCTTCGGCGATTTCGAACGCTTCGCCGCGATCTCGCAAGTGACGGCGGGCAAGCTGGCGCAAGTCGAAACGCGTATCGATCAGTTGCTTGCCGGGCCTGAAAGCGCGATCGATTATGCCGGCGTTTCCCGGCTCGCTCACGAAATCGACGATATCGTCGTCAGCGAGATCGAAAGCTGGCAAGCTGTCTTCAGCGGCAAGCATATCGCGCTGCCGACCTAGCGGCCCTGCTCCGCGGCATTCCACACGGTCGCGAAGGTTTCGTACATGTCGCGCGCCACATCCGGTGCCAGCAGGCTTCCGGTATGCATGGCCTCGATGATCTCCAGCGTCATGCCCGGAACGGCTTCCCTGAATTCCTCGAGCGCCTCGATCGCCTCGTCGCGCCGGCCGAGCTTTTCGAGCAGGATTGCGACGTCCTTCAGGCCGATCGAGAAGGCCGGATTGAGCATCAGCGCCTGTTCGGTATGGTCGAGCGCCCGCTGATAGTCTCCCTTGATGTAATGGGCACCGCTGCGCTGGATGTGGCGGATCGCGGCATTGACGGAGCGTGGGGCGATCCGGTCATAGGCATCGATATGCATCAGCGCTTCGTCGGCCCGCTTGTAATAGATGCAAACCATGATCATCGCTTGCTTGCTGCCAGCACGCTCGGGCGCGATTTGCCAAGACTGCTCGGCGAAACGAAGGCCCTTGCGCCATGATCCGATGATGCACATCGCCTCGGCCACGCGGAACAGGATTGCGGGATTTTCCCCGTCCATGGCCAGCGCCTTGCTGGCTGCGTCACGGATTTCCGTGCGGATGTCCTCGCTCCGGCCACCGGGCGCCTGCCAGTAATAGACGCATGCCGACCGCGCGTGGACCGCGTGGGCCAGGCCATAATCGGGCGCCAGCGAGGCGCCGAGACGCGCGGCTTCAAGGCCCTGAGACAGGCCTTCGGCGGTTTGCATTACGGACGACACTTCGGCCCGCATGATCGCTTCCCACGCGGTAAGATTGCCCGGTTTTCGCAGGGCGCGCTCCACCTCGACCCGGTTCAATCCGGTGCCGACATGGGCCGCGACCTCGGTTGCCAGCTCTTCCTGCAAGGCGGCAAGATCGGCCAGCGGGCGGTCGAACTTCTGCGACCAGAGCACCGCCCCATCGACAGTATCGACCAGCTGCGCGGTCACCCGGAACTGGTCGCCGCTGCGCCGGACATTGCCTTCGAGCAGATAGCGTGCGTCCAGTTCCCGGCCCACTTCGCGCGCATCATAGGCGGCATCGGCATAAGTCCGCGTCGCGCTGCTGGCGATCACCCGCAGTCCGTCGGAGGTGGTCAGGGCATCGGCCAGGTCTTCGACCATGCCGCGCGCAAAAACCTCGTTGGCCGCTTCGCCCGAGCGGTTGGCAAAAGGCATGATCGCGAGCGACGGCGACCCGCGAGAGACGGGCTTGGCGGCCGGTTCCGGCGCCGGCGCAGGCGCGTCCTTCGCCCACCCGCGTTCGACAAAGCCGCCAACATCGGCAAGGAACGCCAGCCACGCCTTGTCCGCCGCATCGCCCGCCCAGTGCGACAGTTCCGCCGTCTGGGTCAGCTCGAACATCACGGGCCGCTCGCAGGCTTCGATGGTCACCGGCACCAGCACCTTGTTGCGGTCGGCAATCGTCGCCTCGGAGCGCACCCAGCGCGAAGTGACCGAACGCGGCGACCATAGGACCACTACCGCCCTGGCCCCGCGCAAGGCCGCTTCGGTCACCTCGTCATAGGCTTCGCCCGAGCGCAAGGTGACATCCCACCAGACGTCGAAGCCCTCGGCCGCGAAAGCCTCGGCATAGAGCCGCGCGACTGCCTGATCCTCCCGGTTATAGGAGAGGAAGATATCCGTCACAGAACTTCCTCTGGTCCCCGGTCGCCCTCGCGCTTGGGCTAAGCGATTTGCAATTTTGCGTCCATCGGTTTCGCTGTAGAGATGGCGGTGGAGGCGTGCGCCGGGGATGGCGCGCACCATAATGTCAATCGGTGGGGGGAAGGCCTGATGACGCTGCCTCCTGCTCGCGACGACCCTTCAGGGACAGGCCAGGCCGGCTCGGGGGGCGCCGCCCACACCGTGTTCCTGAGCTATTCGCGAGCCGACCAGAAGCAGGCGCTGCTGATTGTTCGCGCGCTCGAGGCTGGCGGTTTCCACGTCTGGTGGGATGGGCTGCTCGAGGGCGGCGAGCGTTTTTCAAGCACCACCGAAGCCGCGCTCGAGAATGCCCGCGCGGTCGTGGTGCTGTGGTCGAAGACTTCGGCCACCTCGCATTGGGTGCATGACGAGGCGACCCGCGGGCGCGATACCGGGCGGCTGGTGCCGGTCTCGCTCGACGGAAGCCTGCCGCCGCTGGGCTTCGGGCAATTCCAGTCGATCGACGTGTCGCACACGCTGGCCAAGCCGAACAGCGAGCCGATGCAGAAGATGTTGCGGGCTGTCGCAGCGCTGCATGACAAGCCGGCCGTGCCGCTCCCGGTGCAGCGCGCAAACGGGCCTTCGCGCCGGCAGGTCCTGATCGGCGCAGGAGCCCTGGCCGTGGTGGGGGCCGGCGGGCTCGCGATCTGGCGCGGCGGCGATCTGTTCGGCGGTGCGCAGAGCGGGCACAGCGTGGCGGTGTTGCCGTTCGCCAATCTGAGCGGCGACCCCGAGCAGCGCTATTTCTCCGATGGGCTCACGGCCGAAATCCGCACCCAGCTATCACGCAACGCACTGCTGCAGGTGGTCGGCAAGACCTCGTCCGAAAGCGCCAGCGAGGAGGACCGCGATGCGCGGGCCATCGCCAGCGAACTGGGGGTGGCGTTCCTGCTCGGTGGCGATGTCCAGAAGGCGGGCGAGCGAGTCAAAGTCGTGGCCGAACTGACCGATGGTGCCAGCGGATTGAGCAAGTGGGCGCAGACATACGAGCGCCCCCTGACCGATATCTTCGCCGTGCAGGCCGAAATCGGCGCTGCGGTGGCCAGCGCCTTGTCGGCCGCCATCGGCGGGTCCGGCGATGAACCTGCCAATGCCCAGGCCGGCGGAACCGACAACGTGGCGGCGTTCGATGCCTATCTGCGCGGCCGCGATCTCTACGAGGCCGGCATTGACGAGACCAGCGACCGGCAGGCGCTGGCGCTGTTCGACCGCGCCATCGCGCTCGATGAGGGCTATGCCGGCGCCCATGCCGCACGGGCCCGCGCGCTGGCGGTGATCGGCAATCTTTACGCTGGGGACGAGGAGCGGATCGGGCTTTACGATGCCGCGGTTATCGCCGCGCGCCGGGCGACCGAACTGGCGCCCGAGTTCGCCGAGGGCTTCTCGGCGCTGGGCTTCGCGCTGGCGACCGGGCAACTCGACATGCGCGGCGCCCGCGCGCCGTTCGAGCGGTCGTACGAACTTGGCCGGGGCAGCGCGGACATTCTCAGCCGCTACGCCACTTTCCGTTCGCATCTGCGCGACGGTGCGCGCGCCAGGAGCATCATTGCCCAGGCGGTCAAGCTCGATCCGATCAACCCGCGCGCCTTCTTCGCCAGCGGCGACATCAGCTATGAGGCGCGCGATTACGCCGGCGCCATCACCGCCTACGAACGCGCCATGGCGCTCAATCCGACGCTGGCCGGGGCGCACGCGTCGGTCGGTTTCGCCCAGCTCATGCTCGGCCGCATCGACGATGCCCATGCCTCATTCTCGAAGGAGGAAAGCAGCGTGCGGCGGCTGCCGGGCCTCGCCATCATCGCCGACCGGCGGAACGATCGGGCCGGGGCCGAGGCCGCGCTGGCGGCGCTGATCGCGGAATATGGCAACAAGAGCCATTACCAGTACGCGCAGGTCTATGCCCAATGGGGCGACCGGCACGGCGCGCTCGCGGCGCTGCAAAAGGCCCGGGAGCTGCGCGATGGCGGGGTCATGCTGATGTACAATGATCCGCTGCTCGATCCGCTGCGCGACACCCAGGAATATCTCGCGCTGGTCAAACAGGTCGGCTTCACATAGGTTTCGTCCAGCAACGAGGGGAAAAAATCATGCGGCGTATCCTGACATCTCTACTCGCACTCGGTTTGGCCGGCACCTTGGCAGCATGCCAGGAAGAGGCCGCGGCACCCGAGGAAGCGGCAGCCGAGCCCGAAGCTTCAATGGAAGCCCCCGCTCCCGATGAGCAGACCGGGCCCATTGAACGGACCACGCCCGACGAGCAGACCGGCCCGATCGAGCGCGCGCCGCCCGAAGAGCAGTAATTCAGGCAATGGGCGAACCTGGCGGGCCTAGCTCGCCGGGTCCGCCACCCTGACGACTTCGCCCGAGCGCGCCTCGCGCCTGGCGGCGGCGATCCATGCGCCATAGCGCGACACCCGGGTGTAGATCGCCGGCTTGCCCGCGCCGCAACCCGCGCCGCCCGAGACCAGGCCCACGAGCGTGCGCAGGCCTCCGTCTTCCTGGCGGGTTAGCGGCCCGCCGCTATCGCCCTGGCAGCTGTCCTTGCCGGCCTGGACCTTGCCGTCGGGTCCGAGGCTGGCGGCGCAAAGCGCGCGCGGGCCGTAGAACGCGTCATATTCCTCGCGGCACATGGCATCGGGCAGATAGTTGAGCGTGACCTGTTGCAGTTCGGCCGGATTGCGCTGCACCGCACCGCTATCGTCGAGCCGGGCGACGGTGGCGCGTTCGTTGCGCTGCCCCATCCAGCCCCAGCCGGTCACCCGCAGCGGCTCGAGCGGGTCGAACTCGCGGTCCGCTGCAGCCATCAACCGCACCGGTGCCAGCCGTCCGGCGGACACGAACTCGCCGAGCCGCCGGCCGGGCTTCAGCCGGATCAGGGCGATATCGTCGAGCTTGGTCTCCCGGGTGTAACCGCGATGGATGGCGACAGCATCGATGGCGAAAAGGCCGTCTTTGACAGTCAGGTTCTGAGTGCCGAGGCGGACCCGGCGATCGGTCAGGACGTTGCCCGGCTTGCCGTTGAAGCTGGGCATGTTGTCGACGCAATGCGCCGCGGTGATGACCCAGCCCTCGCCGATGTACGAACCGCCGCACTTGTGCGCCAGCTCATAGTCCTGGCGTTCCTCGAGGTAGATCTTGCATTCGTCGCCATCGGCAAGCGTTGCGTCGAACGCACGGTCCGCGGCGGTGTATTTGGGTGAGGAGAGGATTTCCGCCTGCCACGGCGCCGAGCCCGGCCGGGCCGGTTCGCCGCCGACTATCCGCCCGCCACTGTCCGCCGCCGCGCGGCGGGCTTCGCAATCGGTACTCGCGCCTGTCTGGGTGGCGGTTCGAGCCGCCGCGGGATCGGATTTCTTCTCGCACCCCGAAAGCGCACCGCTTGCCATAAGCGCCAGGGAAGCGGTGTAAGCCACATGCAATCTCATTGGTCCGCCCCTGCTTTAACGAGTACGGTCATGACTTGCGCCGACCAGTCGCCGACGGCCGCGATACCGGAAAGAGCGTTTTTGCTCGCCAGTCCGACAAGCCCGAGGTGACCCCAAACAGGCCCCGTTTCGATCCTGTCAAATCGAACGCACCGTTAAGTTATTAAAAAATGGAGCGGGCGAAGGGATTCGAACCCTCGACCCCAACCTTGGCAAGGTTGTGCTCTACCCCTGAGCTACGCCCGCTCACCGGCGTCCGGAACAAAGATGCGCTCCGGTGGGAGGCGGGCGGTTAGCATCGGGGCAAATGCCCCGCAAGCGCAAACCTTGCGCCCTTCACAAATCCGCCGCTAGGGCCACATTGGGCGATCGAAGCGCGACCGAAAAGGGACGACAAGTGGCAAGCATGGGGCTCAACCTGGACGAGCAGAAGGCGGTCGAGCGGTTCCGGCAGGCTGTCGTCGATCCGTCGCGCGACAAGCTGGTGATCGTCGATTTCTGGGCCGAGTGGTGCGGGCCGTGCAAGGCGCTGGCGCCGATGCTGGAGAAAGTCGCGGGCGAATATGCCGACAAGGGCGTCTTGCTGGTCAAGCTCAACGTCGACGAAGAGCCATTCATCGCCGCGCAGTTCCAGGTCCGCTCGATCCCCACGGTCTATGCGATCTTCCAGGGCCAGCCGGTCGCCGACCTGACCCCGGCGCGCAGCGAGAGCCAGTTGAAGCAGGCGCTGGATCAGCTGCTCGAAAAGCTGCCGATCGCCGGCGCCAATGCGGAGCAACAGGCCGACCTCGCGCAACTGGTGGCGATGGCCGAGCAGGTGCTGGCCGAAGGCGACGCCGAGCGCGCGGCCTCGATCTTCGCCCAGATCGCCGAGATGGAGCCCGGCGATGCCGCGGTTCAGGCCGGGCTGATCCGCGCCCTGCTCGCGGCGGGGCGAACCGGTGAAGCGCGCGCCGTGTTCGAGGCCTTGTCCGAAGAGCTGCGTGCCGATCCTTTGATCGCCCAGGCCGCCAGCGCGCTCGAGCTCGCCGGCAACGCGGTCGACGAGGGCGAGCTGCAGGCGCTGCGCGCCGCCGCGGCCGAACGCCCGGCCGACATGGAGGCGCAATTCGCCTTCGCCCAGGCCGCCTTCGCGGCCGGCAAGCGCGACGAGGCCGCCGACACGCTGCTCGCCATGATCGGCGCCGATCCCGCATGGAACGACGGCGCGGGCAAAGCCAAGCTGCTGCAGATCTTCGAGGTGGTCGGGCTCGAGGACCCGTGGGTCTCGGCCCAGCGTCGGCGGCTGTCGCTGCTGCTGTTCGGATGACCCCCACCCGCCTGTCGATTTTCCCGCTGCCGGGCGCGATTCTGTTCCCCGGGCTGCAATTGCCGCTGCATATCTTCGAACCGCGTTACCGCGCGCTGGTCAGCGACGCGCTGGTCCGCGACCGGCGCATCGCCATGATCCAGCCGCAAGGGCCGGACGAGGACGCGCCGCTGTACTCGATAGGGTGCCTGGGCAAGATCGACGATGTCGAGGCGCTCGACGACGGGCGCTACAATATCGTGCTCGAAGGCGAGGCGCGCTTCCGCCTGCTGCGCGAGATCGAGGTGGGGACGCCCTATCGCCAGGTCGAGGCCGAACTGCTGGCCGATACCGACGACGCGGTGCTGAGCAGCGTCGAGCGGGCCAGCTTCGAGCGCGAGGCGCGCCGGTTCGCCAATGCCCAGGGCTACAGCGTCGACTGGGAATCGGTCGAGCGGCTCGATGACGCCATCCTGGTCAACGGCGTCAGCCAGATCGCCCCGTTCGACGCCGCCGCCAAGCAGGCGCTGCTCGAAGCAACCGACTTGCGCGCTCGCTGCGAGCTTTTGGTCCAGCTAATGCAGTTTTTCGGGCGAAGCGATCCCGACGAGAGCCGGGTGACGCTGCAGTAGTTCCTCCCCCACCGGGGAAGGGGCACCCACCTCCTGGATTGAGCTATCGGCCTGTGCCCCTCCACCAGCCTACGGCTGGTCCCCCTCCCCGTTCCGGAGAGGAACTCTTACCCGAAGCTGCCTCTGATCCCGTCGATCACGTATTGCGCGGCTAGCGCGGCGAGGAGCACGCCGAGCAGCCGGGTAATGACCGATTCAACGCGGGCCCCGACCAGCCGCATCAGCGGGCCGGCGGCGATCAGCGCGATCAGCGTCAACACCAGCACGCTGAGCAGCGCGCCCAGCACTACCAGCGCTTCACTGATCCCATCCGCCGCCCCCGCCAGCAGCATCACCGAAGCGATCGCGCCGGGGCCGGCCATCATCGGCATGGCCATCGGGAATACCGAGACATCCTCGATCTCGGGAGTTTCGCGCAGCTTGTCGGCGCGCGCCTCGCGCCGCTGGGTGCGCTTTTCGAACACCATGTCGAGCGCAATCAGGAACAGCATGATGCCCCCCGCCGCGCGGAACGCGTCGAGCTCGATGTGCAGCGCCGCCAGCAACTGCTCGCCGAACAGCGCGAAGATAAACAGGATCGCGCCGGCGATCAGGCAGGCGCGGATTGCCATCGAACGGCGCTGCGCTTCGCTCGCACCGGCGGTGAGGCCGACATAGATCGGCGCGCAGCCGGGCGGATCGATCACCACGAACAGGGTGACGAAAGCCGAGAAGAACAGTTCGAGCATCGGCGACCGCTATTGCGCGGCAACCTCGCTCCGCATGACTTCGCCCATGGCGCCGTTTTCGCGCAGCTGGACGGTCACCTGCCGGCCCTGGGCGGTAACCGCGTAGGCATAGGTGAGCGTGCCGTCGGCCGAGGCACCGCCGCCACGGCAGTTTGCCCCCTCGCACAGCATGGGGCGCAAGTTTGCCGGCTGGTACCGGTCGCGCTCGCGGCGCATCGGCGGACCTTCCGGGCGCTCGCACTGCGCCACCCTGGACTCGACGAACTCGGGCGCCACCAGCGGCTCGACGAGAGCGTCGCCCTGGTCCAGGACCCACTTGTATTTGCCGTCGCGCTGGCGTTCCCATACCGTCGTGAAATAGCCGACCGTGCCGTTGGGCTGCTGCCAAGCGCCCTTGGTCACCGCCAGCGAACCGTCGCAGCTCGACCACACCTGGTGCGGCTGCCAGCGCACCGCCTGCGCCGGATTGGTCTGCTGGCGCAGCCAGTCGCGCGCATCGACCGGCTGGGGCACGAACATCACCGCCTCGCCGGTCGAGGTCTCGGCGAAGGCGGTCCACTGGCCCTTGTCCTGCGCCAGGCGGGCGAAGGCGAGCTCGGCGGCGACGACCTTGCTCGGATCGGCGCGCAGCAGGTCCTCGTCGCGCAGGCGGCTGCCCGGGAAGCGCTCCCGCTGGGGGGCGCAGCCGGCGACGAGGAGCGAACTCACCACCGCCGCAATGAGCGCCCGGGCGATCATCAAACGCCGGTCACGGCCAGGTTGCGGAACACGATGTTGACGATGTTGAGCAGCACGATGAGCACCAGCGGCGAGAAGTCGATCGCCCCGGTATCGGGCATGACCCGCCGGATCGGCCTCAGCATCGGCTCCAGCAGCACGTTGACCGAGCGATAGATCCCGCCGACCCACTGGTTGTGGAACGAGACCACGTTGAACGCGACCAGCAGGCTGATCACGAACTGCACGATCACCAGGAAGATGATCACCGAGATCAGGTAGCCGACGATTTGCGAGAGAGTGAAGAAGAACACAGGGGCACTGCCTCTTGTTGCGTGTGCGGTGACTAACCGACCCGGTAGCCTCGCATCAAGGCTCGGCCCGGCCGGCGCGCGCGAGGTTTTCGACGAACGTGCTCGATTGCAGCGTCCAGCGCAGTTGCTCGGGCGTGGCCCCGGGCACGTCGTTGACCCGCTTCAGCACCAGCGTGCCTTCGCGCCCCGGCTTGTCGGCATCCTGCGCGTCGGTCAGCTTGCCGGTGACGGTGCAGAACGACGAGCCGGCCGCGCCTTCGACGAACGGCTCGGTCCATGCGAGCTGAAATTCCCGGTAGCCGCCGAACAGCGCCTCGAGCCGCGCGGCGTCGATCGCCGGGTCGTTCCACACCAGCGCCGCCTGGGCCCATTCGCGCCCGCCGAGCGACTCGAGGTAGAACTCGACGACCACGGCGCAGTCCTTGCTGGCGAGGGCGGGGAATTCGTCCGCCTGCAACGGCACCCGGCCCGCGCCGAGCGCCGGGGCGTCGCTCGCTTCGGGCGCCGGCTCGTCGCTCTGGCCACAGGCGGCGGCGAGCAGCGCCAGCGCGAGCCCAGGCCCAATCGCGGCGCGCTTCATCCGGCGCGCACCAGGGTGCCGGCGCCACGGCTGGTGAAGAATTCGAGCAGCATGGCATGGCCGACGCGCCCATCGAGCACCACGGCCGCCTCGCACCCCGCCTCGACCGCCTGCACGCACGTTTCGAGCTTGGGGATCATCCCGCCGCTGATCGTGCCGTCGGCCTTGAGCCGGGCGATGTCCGCCGGGGTCAGATCGGTCAGCAGCATGCCGTCCTGGTCGAGCACTCCGGGCACGTCGGTCAGCAGGAACAGCCGCGCCGCGCCGAGCGCCGCGGCGATCGCGCCGGCCATGGTGTCGGCATTGATGTTGTAGGTATTGCCCTTCGCATCGGCGCCGATCGGGGCGACGATCGGGATCATCCCGGCCTTGCACACCGTGTCGAGCACGGTGGTGTCGACATGCTCCGGCTCGCCGACGAAGCCGAGGTCGATGGCCTGCTCGATCTGGCTGTCGGGATCCTTCGTTGTGCGGGTGACCTTACGCGCGGTGACCAGCCCGCCATCCTTGCCCGAAAGGCCGATAGCCTTGCCGCCGGCTTGTGCGATCCAGCCGACCAGCTCCTTGTTGATCGCGCCCGAGAGGACCATTTCGGCGATCTCGGCGGTCGCCTTGTCGGTCACGCGCAACCCATCGACGAACTTCGATTCCACGCCCAGCTTCTTCAGCATCGCGCCGATCTGCGGGCCGCCGCCGTGGACCACCACCGGGTCGATGCCGACCGCCTTCAACAGCACGATGTCCTCGGCGAAGCCGCGCGCCGCCTCGGGATCGCCCATCGCATGGCCGCCGTACTTGACCACGAAGCTGCGGCCGGCATAGCGCTGGAAATAGGGCAACGCCTCGATCAGCGTTTCCGCCTTGGCGAGCATCTGCTTGTCGTCGGACGCGGTCATGGGGCGCTGCTTAAGGGCTGTGGGAACTCTTTGCTACCCTCGTTCGCTAGCGCCCCGGTTCGTGTTACGCCCCGCTTTCGGGTGAAGCGCCAACTACAAAAAGGTGCCAGGAGATGGAAGAATTCGAGGCGCGGCTTGCCGCCGCCTATGAGGCTTGGCACGCCAGCCACGGCAAGACTCCGGAGCGGTTCTACGAGCTATACGCCGAGGACATCGCGCTGCATTCGGTCCTCGAGGCCTCGCTGCTCGACAAGGGGCGCGGGTCGTTCGTCGGCAAGCCGGCCTCGCTGGCCTATTTCACCGCCATCGCCGAGGCGTGGGAAATGATCGAGGCGCGCGTCGACACGATCGTCGCGCGCGGCGACACGGTGGTGGCGACCGGTCACGCCACCTGGCGCAACCTGAGGACGCTGCGAGTGGTCGATGGGCCCAAAGTCGACGTGTGGACGGTGCGCGATGGACAGGCGATCCGTTACCTCGAGATGTTCGATTCCTACGGCACCGCGCTGGCGCTGGGGGTGATCGAACCTCAGGGGAAAGACCTAAGCCAAGGCTAACGGCCCGTTAACCCTCTGATAAGTCCGACATGCGACAATCCGCCCGAAAGGACGAAGCGATGACCCGCAGCGATGACAGCGGCCGCCGCCAGTCGACCGATCGCCGCGCCTTGGACCGCCGCCAGGTCGTCCGCCCGGTGATGGTCGAGCGCCGCCGGACCGACCGCCGGGCCGGCACCGAGCGCCGCGCCGAACCGATCGGCTAGGCCGCCAGGCCCCACGCCTCGCGCCTGCCCCCAAGCTGTTGTGGGGATAATCGCCTTGGCTTTGAGCGCACTTCGTCGCGTTCGAGGCCCGGCTCGCCGCGCCCGCGGGCACCGGCGGCGGGCCCGCGCATACCTCCTTGGCATCAATTCGGAACAGACGAGGAGAATTGCGATGCGCAAGGTCCTGATTTCCACTTTCGCCCTTGGGCTGCTCGCCACGGCGGGCGCGGCTCATGCCCAGCTCGGCGGCGGCCTGACCGGCTCGGTCGGCGGCACCGTCGGCCAGGTGAGCGGCTCGGCCACCGGCTCGGCGGGCGCCGATGTTCGCGGCCTCGACGGTCCGCTCGATCGCGCCACCACCACCGCGCGCGACACCACCGACCGCGCCCGCGACACCACGCAGCGCACCACCGACCGTGCCCGTGAGCGGGCCGCCCGAACCGCCGAGCGTGCGCGCCGGACCGCCGACCGCGTCCGCGCGGAAGCCGACGAGGCGACCGATGCCCAGGCCAGCGTCGAAGCCGGGGCCGACGCGAATGCCGGCACGGGCGAGACCAGCGCCAGGGGCGGCGCCCGTGCCGGGGCCAGCGTCGATACCGACGACGGCCGGGGCGGCTGACCGTCCGATCCCCCGCGGGCCATTCCGTCCAGGCCCGCACCTTGAGGGCGACGGCGATGCCGTCGCCCTCTTGCGCACCCGTCGCAAGGCTCCGAGGCGGCCCTTAATCGTCCAGTGACCACTTGCGGTGCACAATGCGTGCATGGCTCATGGACGCGGCAATGGGGTTCCGGTTCACCGGCGGTCGCGGCCGCTCTCGCCGGGCACGATGATCGCGCTGCCGCTGGCGGCGTTCGCGGCGGTGTTCGCGTTCGGCGTCCCCGATGTCTCGGCGCTGACCTTCGGCGGGCAGCAAACCGATGTCGAGACCGCGCGCTTCGAGCTGTGCGCCGGCGCAGACGAGCGCGACAACTGCATCGTCGACGGCGACACCTTCTGGTACCACGGCGACAAGATCCGCATCGCCGATATCAACGCGCCGGAGGCGAGCAACCCGCAATGCCACGCCGAGGCCCGCCTCGCGGCAAGAGCGACCGGGCGGCTCTACGACCTGCTCAACGACGGTCCGTTCACGCTCGAGGAGATCGACCGCGACAAGGACCGCTACGGCCGCCTGCTGCGCAACGTCACCCGCGACGGCGAGAGCCTGGGCACCAAGCTGGTCCGCGCCGGGCTGGCCGAGGAATGGCGCGGCTACCGGCGGAGCTGGTGCTGAGCCGCACGATTGCCAGCGCGCCCCGCGCCTGACACACCCCGGGGCATGACCCACCCGATCCTTGCCGCGTTCGCGCCGCTCGCCGCCCTTGTCCTCCTCGCCGGATGCGGCTCCCCCGCGCCCGAGGCCGAACCCGCCGACCCTCAGGACGCTTTCTGGGCCGCGCTCGCGAGCCATTGCGGCCAGGCCTACGCCGGCGCGCTGGTCAGCACCGAGGAACCCGACGCCGAGATGCGCGGCGCCGAGATGGCGATGCACGTGCGCGAATGCTCCGAGCGCGAGATCGAGGTCCCGTTCCACATCCGCGAGACCGACGGGACCTGGAACCGCTCGCGCACCTGGGTGCTGACCCGCACCGGCACTGGCACCGGGGCCAACGGCGCGGCGGGCCTGCGCCTCAAGCACGACCACCGCCACCAAGACGGCGAGAGCGACGCCGTCACGATGTACGGCGGCGACACCAAGACCCCCGGCACCGCGCGGGCGCAGGATTTTCCGGTCGATGCCGAGAGCGTGGCGCTGTTCCGCCGCGAAGGCCTCGACGTTTCGGTGACCAACGTCTGGCGCGTCGAGATCGATGCGGCGGGAGCCGAAGGCGGCCAATTCGCCTACCAGCTCACCCGTACCGGCGAAAACGCCCGGCTGTTCCGGGTGGAGTTCGACCTGACCCGGCCGATCGACCCGCCGCCCGCGCCCTGGGGGCATTGAGCGCGTGCCGATCGAGGCGCCGGCGCGGCTGGCGCGGCGCGCAGGGTGACAAAAGCGACACCCTGTCGCCGTGACGCTCGCCTGTGCATATCCTTGTTTGTCAATGCCTTGAAGCCAAAACGGGGCCAACGCGACAGGGTGACACATTGCGCGCGGCCGCGAGCGCATTGCGCCGGATCGCCGCCCGCCGGCATGGCTGGTCGAAGGCCGCTGCATCGGCCAGCATGGACCACAGGAGCCGTCTTGTAGGAAAGTGTTTTGCGCGGGCGACGCGGCGGAGGAATGGTGCGGCTATCGGCGGAGCTGGTGCTAGCGACCGCGCCACGGCTCGCAGGCCGAACCGTCGCCATCCCGGTCCAGATGGTCCGCATAGCCGGGTTCGCCGATACGCAATGGCGCCGCTCCGGCAGCGCGAGCGGCATCGCAGTTACGATAGTACACCGAGGGCGCGGCCGATTGCGGATCGTAGTCCTGCGACCACGGATCGCTGGCCGACGATAGCTGCTGCGGCTCCTCGCGCGGCGGCCCGAGAACGGCGAGCAGCAAAAGGCCGCCAACCAGGACGAGGGCGCCGGCTTGGAGAGCGCTGGTCGTGCGCACGTTATTTCTCGAGCGCCCAGGGATCGACGGGCTCGGACGGGGCCGCTTCGGCGGGTTGCTCGGCTGGCGGTCGCTCGGGGTGTGCCAAGCTCTCGGCCTGGGCGGCTTGCCTGGCGGCCATCTCCCTTATCGCTGCGGCAGGGTCCTCCCCCTCGCGCGGCACGGTGAAATACGCGGTCAGCAACAAGCCCCCCGCCCACAACGCCGCCCACTTGGGGCTGCGAAACACCAGGCGATAGATCCCGAACATGGCGCGCGGGATAGCGCGGGCGGGGTTAAGGGAGGGTGGATGGGGGGCGCTAGCTCCCGCGCGGGACGATTGTGAAGCCGGGGACGGGGCGGTCCTCCCGGTCGCTGTGGTACATGTCCATGACCACGGTGACCGGCTCGGCGCCCGGGCAAGTGACCGTGTAGAAATCGACGATGTGCCCGTCGGAGGCGCCACCGCCGCTACCTTGCCGTTCGTAAGCGGGGGGCGAGCCATCCGGGCAGCGCAGCCGATCGAGATAGGCGCGCTCGCCCTGCGGCATCTGCACCTTCACCGGGTTGCGCTCGCTGCCGAGCGTGGCCGGATCGTCTCCCATGGTCGCGCATCCGGCAAGCGCCGCACTGCATGCCAACACCAAGAGACCCTGTCGCCTCATAAGCCGCTCCTTCCCAGGGGGACTTGCCCGCTATCGACCGTTTGGGCAAGAACACGACGTGCCCGCGATCCACGCCTGCCCGCTGCCCGGGGACAGCCTGCTCGCAGCGCACTCTCGGCCCGGCGATCACACCGATTGCTACGCCATCGACGTGCCGGGCGAGGTCGATCTCTCCACCTTCGTCGAGGCGTTCTACACCAGCCGCGGCTTCCTGCCCGAGCTGCTGTTCCTCACCCTCGTCGGCCGCGGCGCCACCCGCGCCCAGGCCCGCCGCCTCGCCCGCGCCGAGACCGACCGCTTCGCCGCCTGGCGCGTCGAGGCCCGCACGACAAGCGAGCTGCTGCTGCAGGACTATCTCGGGCGTACGCGGAGCTGGCTGCGCGCCGAGCCGCTCGCCGCCGGCGGCACGCGGCTGTGCTTCGGCAGCGGGATCATCCGGCGCGAGGGGCGCGGGCTAGGGGCGCGGATCGAGCGAAGGCTGTTCCGGGCGCTCCTGCCGGGGCACGCGGCCTACTCGCGGGTGTTGTTGGGGGCGGCGGTGAGGATGTTGCCGAGCGGAAAGGCTTCGTGCCCGTTCACGCCGCCGCCTTCCGCGCCCGAGCTTGATCGCCGAGGCCGGCGATAAGGCCGGCGATGGAAATGTCCTCGTCCAGTTCGTCCCAGTGCAGGCCGACACGGCTCAACTCGACCTTGGCGCGCAATTCGGGTGAGCCATGGAGCAGCCGCGGGAACCAGGCGAGGGGAATGCCCAGGGTTCGACCATCGGCGAGTTCGACCCAGAAATTGTCCGCATCGAAGCGCACCGAAAGTGGTTCGGGGGAAACGGCCTGAGCCTCAGTCAAAGAAGTCATTCCAAACGCTTTCGATCAAATCGCGGCGCTCTTCTATAACAACAATGAGCTGCCTTAGCACGTGCGACGGAAAACCGCGATTGTAGGCGAGAGTCACGTTCGGACGCAGCCAGAACTTGGCGTTGTCGCGACCCTTGCGAATGTGAATGTGAACCGGCTCGCGCGGGCTGCCTTCCTCGGCGTAGAAGTGGAAGCGGTAGCCGTTCCAGTCGAAGACCTTTGGCATTTGTGAACAGGCCCTCCCCCGACCCCTCCCGCAAGCGGGCGGGGAGAATCACTCCGCCGCCTGCACTCCGCCACCCGCATCCTCGAACAGCCCCGGCCCATCGCCCTCGCCTTCCCCGTCGCCCTTCGACAGGCTCAGGGTGAGCGGCGGGAGCGGGGGGTTGCCGGCCATTTCGATCGCCGGAGACAAGCTCAGGCCGCCCGCTTTCTGCCCTTGAGCGGGATCACCAGGCGGGCGTTCTCGAACCATTCGTCGGTCAGCTCGGGCGCGGCATCGGGATTCTCGGCGATCTGGCGGGCGATGTCCTCGTCAGTCATCGCGTCGAGCCGGGCGAGGTTTTCGGGCGTGGCCCATTCCAGGGCTTCCGCCCTAATCTCTTCCAGCGACATTCGCCTGATATTTTGCGATTTCCCGGGCATTGGCTTTCCTGAAGCTGACGATGCGGCGTTCGCCGTTGCGCCAAGTGTATACCACGACATGGATACGCTCGCCAAATTCCGCAATCGGACCGGTAGCGATCAATCGGGTCTCGCCATAATCTCGCCGGACGTCCTCCTCCTCGACGTACCTTCCGTCGAACAGCAGCGCGCCGAAGCGCAAGGGCAAACCGCGCTTTCGCCGATTCTCTTCGTCTTTCGCCACGTCGAACTCGACCACACCCCTTGCCTACTCCGCCGCCTGAACCCCACCACCCGCATCCTCGAACAGCCCAGGCCCGTCCCCCTCGCCCTCCTCGTTCGCGGCGCTGGCCTTGGCCTTGGCGCGGCTGTCGAAGCTGGCCCAGACGTCCTGCCAGTTCCCGCGGGTAGCGGCTTTCGAGTACTCGGTCGCCCGCGTCTCGAAGAAGTTGGCGTGCTCGACGCCGTTCAAGAGCGGGGCGAGCCAGGGGAGCGGGTGGTCGTCGACCATGTAGATCGCCGGCAGGCCGAGCTGGCCGAGCCGCCAGTCGGCGATGTAGCGGATGTAGCGCTTGATCTCCTTGGCGGTCATGCCGGGGACCGGGCCCTGCTCGAACGCCAGCTCGACGAAGGCATCCTCCAGCCGCACCGTCTTCTGGCACATGTCCATGATGTCTTCCTTGACCGACTTGGTCAGGCAGTCGCGCTCCGCGCAGAAGGCGTGGAACAGGCGGGTGATGCCCTCGCAGTGCAGGCTCTCGTCGCGCACGGACCAGCTGACGATCTGCCCCATGCCCTTCATCTTGTTGAAGCGCGGGAAGTTCATCAGCATGGCGAAGCTGGCGAACAGTTGCAGCCCTTCGGTGAAGCCGCCGAACATGGCCAGCGTGCGGGCGATGTCCTCGTCGCTATCGACGGTGAACTGCGCGAGGTAATCGTGCTTGGCGCGCATCTCCTCGTATTCGAGGAACATGCCGTATTCGCTTTCCGGCATGCCGATGGTGTCGAGCAGGTGGCTGTAGGCGGCGATGTGGACCGTCTCCATGTTGGAGAAGGCGGCGAGCATCATCTTCACTTCGGTCGGCTTGAACACGCGGCCGTATTTATCGTGGTAGCAATCCTGCACCTCGATGTCGGCCTGGGTGAAGAAGCGGAAGATTTGCGTCAGCAGGTTGCGCTCGTGATCGGATAGCTTCTGCGCCCAGTCGCGGCAGTCCTCGCCCAGCGGCACTTCCTCGGGCATCCAGTGGATCTGCTGCTGGCGCTTCCAGAACTCGTAGGCCCACGGATATTCGAAGGGCTTGTAGGTCTTGCGGGCTTCGAGCAGCGACATCTTGTGGCTCCGTGGATTGGGCGCGGAATCTCCGAACGAACCTCCAACATAGGGAATCACGGAGCGGAATCGAAGGCAAGCGCGAAGATTTGCGCGGGGATAACCGGGCCTCGGGGAGGGGCTCAGAAGGCCGTGATCACAAACAGTCCGAACAGCATCAGAAGGCAGATGATGATGACGGCGTCGACGAAGCCGATTCCTGCTTCGCTCGGCATGTCGCCCGAGTCTTCCTCCGCCACCTCTCGATCGCGCAGGTCACGAGGATCGTTGAGCCAGCGCCACAGACCGATGAGGAGGACCAGGGCAAAAAGCGTGGCCTCGGCGATGCTCAACCAGTGATCGAGCTGCCTTTCTATCAACCACATCGGCACTGCGTAGACTACGCCGGCTAGCAACGAACGCATGATCACTTCAAGGGGGTTCAGCGGAGCGAGGTCCTCGCCGATTGCCAGGCGGTACTCGTTCAATTCAGCGCGCAGGATGTAGGGATCACGCGCCAGTCGCCGGTCGAGGCGCCACTGATGGAATCCATGCCGCACGTAGCGATAGCCCTGTGCAACAATGGCGAAGGCGGTTCCGAAGGCGAACGCGCCCCAGGTCGCCGCCGAAGGCCATTCGAGGAGCGCGAGAATTCCCTCCATCGGCATAGCCTAACCCGTCGCCGGCACGGGACAAGCGGAACGAAATCCAGGCGCCGGGCATTGCTTTGAAGCGGGGCGGAATTTGCGGCGCAAGGAGGCCGTCATGGTCTGGACACTCCACCAGCAACAGCAGCAGCGCGGGGTGCAGTTTCCCGTGCGCCCGAACAAGGAGCGCCAGCCGGGCGAGTCGCCTCAGCCCTCACAGCAGCAGGGCGAAACCGAACTCGAACAGGATGAGCGCGGCGAGGATGCCGAGCAGGTGCCCGACGCGCAGGCCGAGCAGGCGCTGGGAATGGTTGATGGATACGAGGATGAAGAGGACGAGCCCGGACGGCTCGACCGCAACGACTAGCAGCCGGAAACTAACTGCCAGAAACTATCGAGCGTCGCGGAACATCTGCCAGCGGCGCGAGACCTCGAGCCCGACCAGCAGCGGCGTCGACCACAACCAGGTCATCAGCGAGGATTCGATCCAGCCGCGGTTGTCGGCGAGCCGCATCGAGCACGTGACGAACTTGGTGATGTCGTCGGGCTGGCAGGTCGAAGGCCAGGTCGCTTTCTGCATCAGGTACACGCCGAGCACGATCCAGCCGAGCTGCGCCAGGTAGAGCGCGAAATAGCGGCTCATCGCCACCGGCGACATGCCGTGGAGCTGGGGAGTCCGGGAGAGATGCACTGCCATGGGCGCAAGGTTAGCCGGCGAATGGTAAACTTTCCGCTACCGCCGGCCTGCCGCTCTCTGGAAATTCAAGCGCCTAGTCTCTCGCCCGCGCCTTCTTGGAGCCGAAGAACGAGCCGCCGCCGAGCACGGTAATCCCGAGGAAGAAGCCGAAATCGTACCAGCCGCCGTTGTTGGGCACCGAATAGACCGCGATCGTCGGCTGGAACAGCGAGCCGATCCACGACCACGGGAAGATGAAGCCGTGCCACAGCCCCCACAGGAAGCCCGGTGTGCCCCGGGTATGCTCGACCACCTCCGGCACCTGCCGCGCGCAGGCGGCGAGGAGGAGAAGCAAGCCGATCACGGCGGCCGTGCGGATTCCTGGGCGAAGTCCTCGGTTCATCGGAGCATCCTTTCCGATCACTGGCAGGCGAGGCATTCCTCGTAGTCGGTGGGCGTGGCCAGTTCGATCACCGGTGCGTCGGCGGTGTTGTCGGCTTCGACGCCGCCGGCGAACCCGGCGCGCTGCACACTCTTGGAGCGCAGGTAGTAGAGCGACTTGATGCCTTTCTCCCAGGCCTGGAAGTGCAGCATCATCAGGTCCCACTTGTCGACGTCGGCGGGGATGAACAGGTTCAGGCTCTGCGCCTGGTCGATGTAGGGCGCGCGGTCGCCGGCGAATTCGAGCAGCCAGCGCTGGTCGATCTCGAAGCTGGTCTTGAAGGTGGTCTTTTCCTCGGGCGTGAGGAAATCGAGGTGCTGGACCGAGCCGCCGTTCTCGAGGATCGAGTTCCACACGTTGTTCGAATCCTTCGACTTCGCGGCCAGCAGCCTTTCGAGGTACGGGTTCTTGATCGAGAAGCTGCCCGACAGCGTCTTGTGGGTGTAGATATTGGCCGGGATCGGCTCGATGCAGGCGCTGGTGCCGCCGCAGATGATGCTGATCGAGGCCGTGGGCGCGATCGCCATCTTGCAGCTGAAGCGCTCCATCGCGCCGCGCTCCTCGGCGTCGGGGCAGGCGCCCCGTTCCTGCGCCAGGACCATCGAGGCCTCGTTGGCGCCGGCCGCGATGTGCTTGAACATCTTCAGGTTCCACACCTTGGCCATCGGGCTTTCGAAACCGATGCCCTTCAGCTGCAGGAACGAGTGGAAGCCCATCACGCCCAGGCCGACCGAACGTTCTCGGCTGGCCGAATACTTGGCCCGCTCCATTTCGGGCGGGGCGCGATCGATGTAATCCTGCAGCACGTTGTCGAGGAAACGCATCACGTCCTCGATGAAGCGCTTGTCGTCCTGCCACTCTTCCCAGGTCTCGAGGTTGAGCGAGCTGAGGCAGCACACCGCGGTGCGGTCGTTGCCGAGGTGATCGCGGCCGGTCGGGAGGGTGATTTCCGAGCACAGGTTCGAGGTCGAGACCTTGAGCCCGAGCTCGCGGTGATGCCGCGGCATCATCCGGTTCACGGTGTCGGAGAACACGATGTACGGCTCGCCCGTCGCCAGGCGGGTCTCGACCAGTTTCTGGAACAGCGAGCGGGCATCGACCGTGGCGCGCACCGAGCCGTCCTTGGGGCTCTTGAGGTGCCACTCGTCGCCGCTGCGAACCGCTTCCATGAAGGCGTCGGTGATGAGCACGCCGTGGTGCAGGTTGAGCGCCTTGCGGTTGAAGTCGCCCGAGGGTTTGCGGATTTCGAGGAACTCCTCGATCTCGGGGTGGCTGACGTCGAGGTAGCAGGCGGCCGAGCCGCGCCGCAGCGAGCCCTGTGAAATCGCCAGCGTGAGGCTGTCCATCACCCGCACGAACGGGATGATGCCGCTGGTCTTGCCATTCAGCCCGACCGGCTCGCCGATCCCGCGGACCTGACCCCAGTAAGTGCCGATGCCGCCGCCGCGCGAGGCGAGCCAGACGTTCTCGTTCCAGGTCGCGACGATGCCCTCGAGGCTGTCGGGGACCGAGTTCAAATAGCAGGAGATCGGCAAGCCGCGGTTGGTGCCGCCGTTCGACAGCACCGGGGTCGCCGGCATGAACCACAGCCGCGAGATGTAGTCATACAGCCGCTGCGCGTGTTCCTGGTCGTCGGCATAGGCATCGGCGACGCGGGCGAACAGGTCCTGATAGTCCTCGCCGGGGAGCAGGTAGCGGTCGGTCAGCGTTTCCTTGCCGAAATCGGTCAGCAGGTCATCGCGCGAAGCGTCGGTGACGACTTCGAAGCGGCGCGCGTTGATCGCCTTGGAATCGTCCGAGGCGACCGCCGCGGCCTTGACCGCTTCGGCCAGCGCGGAAACCGCCGCCTCGGCAACCAGCTCGTCGGTCCCTGTGTCCTTGCGATCCATCTTCACTGCCTTGGTTGGGGCCTTGTCCTTAGCCCTGTCCTTCGGAGGAGCGGCTTCTGCCTCAAGCGTGGCCGTATTGTCTCCCAGACCCATCGCCGCATCGTCCCCGTTCCGAAATTCCATCACGTCCCCCGACCCTCGGTCCGAACCCGGACCATATGCCAATGTTCCGCATGTGTTCGAATCGGTGGGCGTTGATCGACCCTACCAATTCGCATGCGCCGGCGGGGAATTAGTTATCCCCCGCCTGTCCCCAGACGGGCCTCGCGAGGGCGACAAATGCCGCGATTCCGGGCCGCCGGCGCACGAGGCGCGCGGCCAAGCTGAAATCTAGGTATTGTGGGTTGCCCCCGCAACCCGACCACAACCCTTAGTGAATCGGACCGGTTTCAGACGCAAGAGGGTTAATTCGTATCGACCGTCGAAACGGGCTGTTCGGGCCGGGTGTATGAGCCGGGCAATACGCCGCGACGCGTGGATCGAACTCGGTTCGCGCGGCGCGCAAGAGTCAAAATGAGTTCTCCAAAATAATTTTTGTCCCCGGCGATGATTGAATCAATCGAATCCGGGCGCGCAATATTGCTGCCGGGAAAGGCGCCGCAGCTATCCGGAAGTGCCGAGCGTCAAACCAGGCGCTGTCCGGCAAGGAGCAGCAGCCCGCCGGCCGCGGCGCAGGCCAGGCAGATCGGGATCGTGCGCCGCAGGACTTCGCCCTCCCGCCCCACCAGCCCGACCGTGGCCGCGCCGGCGACAATGTTGTGCGGGGCAACGATGTTGCCGATGCCCGCGCCAAATCCCTGGCCGGCGAGCGCAAGGAGCGGGGCCAGGCCCGCGGCGCCGGCGGCCGCGACCTGGAAATCGCCGAGGGTGATGTTGGAAGCGGTGGCAGAGCCGGTCACCAGCGAGCCGAGCGCGCCGACCAGCGGGGCGGCCACCGGCCAGTCCGCCCCGAGCGCGCCGGCGGCCGAGCGCGCGAGCACCTCGATCATCCCGCCGTGGACCATCAGCCGCGCCAACAGCAGCACCGCGACCAGCGCGAAGATCACCGGCGGCATCCGCAGAGCGGCCTCGCGCAACGAGGCGACCAGCGCGCCTTTCGCCGGCCGCACCAGCGCGGCGGCGAGGAGCAGCGCCAGCAGCAGCATCGTCCCCGGGTGGTAGAGCGGAGCCACGGCGCCGCCGAACCGCTCGCCCAGCATCCAGGCGATGCGGATATCCTGCAGCCAGGCGGAATTTGCCGGGACCAGCCGCGTGGCGAGGATCAGCGCCAGCACCAGCAGGTACGGCAGCGTCGCCAGCCACACCCGCCCGGCCGGCTCGGCGCTCGCGGTGCCGTAAGGGGCGAGCTGCCAGCGCAGCAGCGCGGCGAACAGCACCCCGCCGACAAGCGCCCCGCCCAGCGTCGGCAGCTCGGGCCCGGCGAACCAGGCGAGCGCCCCGGCCGGTACGAAGAACAGTGCCGCCGCGGCGGCCGGCCACAGCCACGAGGCGCGCTCCTCCGCCCGCTCGGGCGCCGCCGCGCGGAACAGCAGCACGACCAGCGCCCAGCCGACCGCGCCATGCAGGCCCACGATCAGCAGCGAGAGCAGCCGCGGGTCGACCTCGGCCGCGGCGAGCAGCGGCACCACCGGCGTGCCGACCGCGCCGAACGACACCCCGGCGGCATGGCCGAGCAGCGCCAGCACCAGCGCCTTCAACGGATCGAGCCCGAGCGCGACGAGCATCGGCGCGACCAGCGCGACCGGGGTTCCGAACCCGGCCGCTCCTTCGAGGAACAGCGCGAAGAACCAGGCGACCAGCAGGATCCGGGTCTGCGGCCGGCCGGACACCGAGCCGAGCCAGCGGCCGATGGTGTCGGTCGCCCCGGTGCGCTGCTGGAACTCGTAGATGGCGAGCGCGGGAAACACGATCCACACGATCGTGGCGGCGGTGAACAGCGCTTCCGCCGCCGGTCCCGCCAGCGACAGCAACCCGACCGGATAGCCGAACGCGAACACCGCCACCGCCAGGCCCGCGGCCGCGCCCGCCAGTCCGGCCCAGGCGGCCGACAGCCGCAAGCCGACCAGCAGCGCGACGAACAGGACCAGCGGCAGCAGGGCGAACGCCGCGGGCACGTTCAGGCGATCTTCTCGACCGAAACCTCATGCAAGCCGCGCCCGGTATCCTCGAACGCCGAGATGTTACCGATCGTGGTCTCGGCGATCGTGCTCATCGCCTCGTGCGTGAAAAAGCCCTGGTGGCCGGTGATGATGACGTTGGGGAAAGTCAGCAGGCGGGCGAAGACGTCGTCCTGAATGGTCCGGTCCGACAGGTTCTCGAAGAACAGGTCGGCTTCCTCCTCGTAGACATCCAGCCCGACCGCGCCGATCCTGCCGCTCTTGAGGCCGGCGATGAGTGCGCGCGCATCCACCACCGCGCCCCGGCTGGTGTTGATCAGCATGGCGCCCGGCTTCATCCGCCCGATCGCCTCGCGGTCGATCAGGTGATGGGTCTCGGGAGTGAGCGGGCAGTGCAGCGTGAGGATGTCGGCGCTTTGGAGGAGTTCGCCGAGCGGCGCGTAGCTCCCGCCGATCGCTTCGAGCTCGCGATCGGGATAAGGGTCGCAGGCCAGCACCCGGCAGCCGAACCCGCGCATGATGCGCGCGGTGGCGAGGCCGATCTTGCCGGTGCCGACCAGCCCGACGGTCCGCCCGCACAAGTCGAAGCCGAGCAGGCCCTCGAGCGCGAAGTTGCCTTCGCGCACACGGGCATAGGCCTTGTGGATCTTGCGGTTGAGGCAAAGAATCAGCGCGGCGGTGTGCTCGGCCACCGCCTGCGGCGAATAGGCAGGCACGCGGGCGACCGTCAGGCCCAGCTCGCGGGCGGCGTGGAGGTCGACATGGTTGAACCCGGCGCTGCGCAGCGCGATCAGGCGCACACCCTCGCCCTTCAGCAGGGCGAGCGTCGCCCGGTCGAGCCTGTCGTTCACAAACGCGCAGACCGCCTCGCGGCCTTTCGCCAGAGTCGCGGATTCCTCGCCGAGCCGGACGTCGAAGTAGGCCAGCCCGTGCCTGCCGCCGCCCGCATTGGCCGCGTCGAGGAACTCGCGGTCATAGCTCTTGGCGCTGAAAACGGCGATTTGCATCGATTGGTCCTTGCGGATGGCGGCCCGGGCCCGGCCCCTCGCGAAATCCAACGAAAGCGCCGAGAGGGTGTTCCGCCCACGGGCTGCAACTGGCGGGTAGGGAAATTCGCCGAGCCATCGGCTAAGCTAGGTGCCATGACGCAAGCCAGCCGCGGTCGGCCGCCGCACGACGACCTGCTGACTCCCGCCGAATGGACCACGGTCGAATGGGTCCGCCATGGCCTCACCAACCGGCAGATCGCCGCGCGGCGCAGGGTCAGCCTCGACGCGGTCAAGTTCCACGTCGGCAACGTGCTCGGCAAGCTCGGACTGGTGGACAGGCGCGCGCTTCGCCGGTGGGACGGAGTGCGGCGCGGCAGCGCGCTCAAGGGGAAGGAGACGACATTGACGGACACCATCGCGCTCGGCCTGATCGGCCAGGTCTCGCGTACGGTCGCGGACCTCGCGGCGTCGACCGCCTTCTACGGCGATGCGCTCGGCCTGCCGCACCTCTACACCTTCGGCGAACTGGCGTTCTTCGACTGCGGCGACACCCGGCTCTACCTGCATCAGACCGAGGTGAAGCCGGAGTCGGTGCTCTACTTCCAGGTCGCCGACATCCACGCCGCCCACCGCGGCCTCGAGGCGAAAGGCGTCACCTTCCCCGGCGCCCCGCACATGATCCACCGCCACGACGACGGCACCGAGGAGTGGATGGCGTTCTTCACCGACCCCGAAGGCCGCACGCTGGCCCTGATGGCGCAGAGCTAACGCCAGGCCGGACCGGCGATGCTGAGACCACGGCGTTCGAGCTGGTCGAGGACGCCGTCCGCTTCGGCGAGGACCCGCAAAGGCACCACGGCGAGCGTGACGCCTGTCGCATCGGCGGCGCCGTAGATGGCGTCGGTCCACTGCCCGCGCATCACCGTTCCGACTTCCTGGTCCGCCCACGGCCAGCAGCGCCCGAGGGCGATTTCGAGCGGATTGGCCATCACCGCGGGCACATCGAAAGCGCGCCAGTCGGCGCCGCGCTGCCGGATGATTTCGGGACCTTGCTCAGTGGCGGTCATCGCCGCGTCGAGGCAGGGCAGGTGCGATTGTGGCGGTGCCTCGGACAGGTCGTCGATCATGTCTTCGCCGCGCAGGGTGCCGACCGGCTCGGCCGGGACGTCGGCACGATCGGCCGCCCGGCGCACGATGTCGGAGGCGTCCCTGCCGGTGTCGCGGTTGAAGCCGAGGCGCCTCGCCAACAGGTCGAAGGCGGTCATCAGGAAGCTGCGGCGCGAATAGTCCTGATCGTATTGCACCTCGAGCGCGGCGAGGCGGCGGCGCTGGGCGTCGTCGAGATAGTCCGTCGCCACCGTATCCCTGGGCAGCCTGGTCAATCTTCCGCCGCTGAAAATGAGCCGCAGGATATCGCCGGGGGAGACCTTTGCCCTGGTGCCGAGGATGACCCGCTGGGCGCGCGCGGTGGCGGCCTCGAGGCGCTCGGGCCGCCACGGGGTCGATTCAGGCACCGCGACGATCTCGCCGACCAGGATGATCGTGCCGCGAGCAGTGGCGATGGTCCACATCGGCGCTCCCGAAAGCTGCGCCGTAACGACGATCTCGTTCTGCGACTCGCTTTCCTGTGCGGCCGCCGGGCCGGTCGGCAGCGCAATACCGGCGGCGAACACCAGCAAAGTCGCAAGTTTCATGACAGGCAAGGGCCCTTCGCATCGGCCGCCGTGCGCGCGCCGGCGTTCTGCTGCGGGCCCGGCTCGACGCGCGCGATGACGCAGGGGGTCCCCGTAAGGCGTACCACGACCAGGTACGACACAGTGTTCATCCCGTCGGGATCGGTCACCACCTCGTGGCGCAGGATCAACGCGTCGGGCACCAGGGCTCCGCTCGCCGAAGCGCCGCGCCATTCGGCGTTCTTGCCCAAGTTGCTGAAGCCGCCGCCGGTGACCGCAGCGAGATTGAGGCCCTGGCCCACACCGCTCGGCGCAATGACCTCGACGCTCTGGCGCAAATCGGACTCGCTGATGCGCAGTTTGTAGCCGCCCAGGCCGGCGCATTCGGACAAGTAGTAGCCGGCTTCATCGGGGTTGGATTCGAGGACCGGGCAGTCTGCCAGGCTGGTGTAAGCCGAGATTCTGGCGGGCGCGGGAGACGTCGCCGCCGAGGCATCGCCCTCCGCAGTCGGCTCGGTCTGAGGTTGCTCGGGTGCGTCCCCCGAGCAAGCCGTGACGAGTACCGCGCCGATGAGGGCGAGAGCGCGCGAAGATGTCCGGCGCGACAAGGTCATGGTACCAGCACCGTGTCGCGCGCCATCAGGTCGGTGTCGGGATAGTCGAGCGTGAAATGCAACCCGCGGCTTTCGTGGCGCTTGAGCGCGCTCTGCACGATCAGGTCGGCGCATTGCAGCAGGTTGCGCAATTCGATCAGGTCGGTGGTGACGCGGAAATGGCCGTAGTAATCGCCGACCTCGTCGTGGAGCAGCTTGATCCGGTGCGCGGCGCGCTCGAGCCGCTTGGTGGTGCGCACGATGCCGACGTAGTTCCACATGAAGCGGCGGATCTCGGTCCAGTTCTGCTTGATGATCACTTCCTCGTCCGAGTCCGTGACCCGGCTCTCGTCCCACTCGCGGATCGGCGGCAGCGGGTCGAGATCATGCCATGAGGCGAGCACGTCGCGGGCGGCGGCCTCGCCGAACACGAAGCATTCGAGCAGGGAGTTCGAGGCCAGCCGGTTGGCGCCATGGAGCCCGCTCTCGCTGCATTCGCCCGCCGCCCACAGCCCCGGCAGGTCGGTGCGCGCGTCGAGCCCGATCAGCACGCCGCCACAGGTATAGTGCTGCGCCGGCACCACCGGGATCGGCTCCTTCGTCATGTCGATGCCGAGCGCGAGCAGCCGTTCGTGGATGTTGGGAAAGTGGCCGGTGACGAACTCGGCCGGCAGGTGGCTGATGTCGAGGTGGACGTAGTCGAGGCCGAAGCGCTTGATCTGGTCGTCGATCGCCCTGGCCACGATATCGCGCGGGGCCAGTTCGGCGCGGTCGTCGTAGTCGGGCATGAAGCGATGCCCGGTCTCGGGGTGCTTCAATTGCCCGCCCTCGCCGCGCACCGCCTCGGTGATCAGGAAGTTCTTGACCGCGAGGCTGTAGAGGCAGGTTGGGTGGAACTGCATCATCTCCATGTTGGAGACGCGGGCTCCCGCGCGCCAGGCCATGGCGATGCCATCGCCGGTGGCGCCGCGCGGCGCGGTCGAGAACTGATACACCCGCCCCGCGCCCCCGGCCGCCAGTATCGTCGCCCGGGCAACGTGCGCCTCGACCTTCCCCGTCGCGGTATCAAGCGCATAGGCGCCCCACACCCGGCCGCTGCCCGAATAGCGCTCCTCGTGGTGCCCGGTGATGAGGTCGATGCAGCTGCGGTCGGGCAGCAGGGTGATGTGGGGATTGCTTTCAGCAGCCTTGAGCAGCGCCGCCTGCACCGCCCAGCCGGTGGCGTCGGCGACATGGACGATGCGGCGATGCGAATGCCCGCCCTCGCGGGTCAGGTGGAGGTCTCTACCTTCGGTGGCAAAAGGCACGCCCAGCTCGACCAGCCGCGCTATCGCCTCGGGCGCGCGCTCGATCACGAACTCGACCGTCTCGCGCCGGTTGAGCCCCGCCCCGGCGACCATGGTGTCGCGGATGTGTTCCTCGAAGCTGTCGCCCGGCTCGAGCACCGCCGCGATCCCGCCCTGTGCATGCGCGGTCGAACCCGAGGTCAGCGGGCCTTTCGCCAGCACCAGCACCTTGCGGGTCTCGGCAAGCGTCAGCGCCGCCGTGAGCCCCGCCGCGCCCGAGCCGATCACCAGGACATCCGAGACGTGCGCGGTCATGCGCGCGTCATGGCGGGAAGGCGCGCGGGGGGCAAGCGGCGGGCGGCCCGTGCGGGGAGGAAGGCTCCGCGGCTCGCTAAGGAGAAAGCCCTAGGCCCCGGTCTGACGAATATTTTTGAAATCGAGGCACCTTGCCGCCGATGCTGGCGCCCCCTTCCCTTTTTCGGCCCGTCGCCGTGCCGCGCATTCTTGACCGGCTGGTGCACCTGCCCGCCGCGCACGCGTGGATGCTCGTCCTGCTGCTGGCCGACCTTGTCGCGATCAGCGACCTGGCGACTGGCCCCGAGCTGTGGTTCGGCCCGGTCTATCTGCTCGTCATCTGCCTGGCGACCTGGTCGCGCGGCTGGAAGGCCGGGCAAGCCACCGGGATCGGCTGCATGGCGCTGACGTTCGCGCTCAACGGGGCCAGTCTCTATCCCTACGGCTCGACCGAGCTGGCCTGGAACCTGGCCGCGCGCTTCGCCGCCGTTTCGGCGATCGTCGTGGTTATCGCCGGCGTCCGCCGCGCCTTCGTTCGCGAATGGTGGCTGGCGCGGACCGACCCCCTCACCGGCGCGCTCAACCGGCAGGCGTTCTTCGACCTCGGCGAGGCGCTTGCAGCCAGCCCACGCTGGCGCCTGCTGCTCTATGCCGACCTCGACGGCCTCAAGGAAGTCAACGACGGCCATGGGCACGGCGTCGGCGACGCCTGCCTCAAGGCCTATGCCGCCGCCGTGCGGCAGGCCATCCGCAACAGCGACCTGTTCGCTCGCGTCGGCGGGGACGAATTTCTGGTCTTCATGTCGGTGAAGAACGAGGCGGCGGCACGCAGCGTTGCCGCGCGATTGCACGCGGCAATGAACGCCACACCCGCCGAAAGCGGCATCCACCTGCAGTGCAGCGTCGGCGCGCTGCTTGTCCCGCCGGGCTCGCTATCGGTCGACGAGTTGGTGAAGCAGGCCGATAGCCTGATGTACCAGGCAAAGCTGCGCGGCGCGGGTCTCGAGCTCAGGCTGGCGGTGAATACCAGCGAGGCCGTTGGTCCGGGACGGGCCAGAACCAGGCCTCGGCCGCCGGCGCCCCTTGCTCCGGTCGGACTCAAGCCGATAACCGAGCGTCGCGAGACGCCTGGCGCCGTGCGGATTCACTAGTTCCGCGGCCTAGGCCGTTTGCCGGATGCCGCTGGTCAGCTGCACGAACACATCCTCGAGATCCGCCTCCCGCGTGGTGACGTCCTCGATGGCGTAGCCGTGCTGCTGGATCAGGGCGAGGATCTGGCCGGCGCTCGAGGCATCGCGGTTGTAGGTGATCTCGAGCGTGCGCGGCTCGAGCACTTCGGCCTTGAGGAAGGCCGCTTCCATCGGCGGGCCGGCGAGGTCCTTGTCGACGGTGACGCGGACGATCTTCTCGCGCGCCATGCCGACCAGCTCGCGGGTGGTCTTGTCGGCAATCAGCTCGCCGTGGTTGATGATGGCGATGCGGTCGCACAGCTGCTCGGCTTCCTCGAGGTAATGCGTGGTCAGCACGACCGTCACGCCCTCTGAGTTGAGCGCGCCGATCAGCTCCCACAATTGGCGCCGCAGCTCGACATCGACACCGGCGGTCGGTTCGTCGAGCACCAGGATCGGCGGCGAATGGACCATGGCCTTGGCGATCAGCAGGCGGCGTTTCATCCCGCCCGAAAGCGTGCGCGAATAGGCGTCGCGCCGGTCGGCCAGGTGGACCGCGCGCAGCAGCTCCTCCGAACGCCGCAAATGCCTGGCGATACCGTACATTCCGCCCTGATTCTCGAGCACTTCGTAGGGCGTGAAGAACGGGTCGAACACGATCTCCTGCGGGACGATGCCGATAGAGAGCTTGGCGTTGCGGTGGTCGCGGTCGATGTCGTGGCCCCAGATGCCGATCGTGCCGCTGGTCTTCATCACCAGCCCGGCCATGATGTTGATCAGCGTCGATTTTCCCGCGCCATTGGGACCGAGCAGCCCGAACACGCCTCCCTCCGGCACGTCGAAGCTGACGCCCTTGAGCGCGAGCTTGGCCGGCGCCTCGCCCTGCGCGGCGTATTCCTTGACCAGGTCGCGGATCGTGATCGCGGCTTCGGGCGCGGCATCGGGGGGGGCGGCATCGGGCATTCCCGGCCATTTGGGCGCGGCGGCAGGCGAGGTAAAGGGGCCATGGTTGCCGCCCGTCGTTAGGGCCGAGTTAACCATGTTTTGTGCGGCCACCTTTATCGCTCTCCGGCTAGAGCGAAAGCGATGGGAAGGGGACATTTCCGCCTGCGGCGTCCACACGGGCGCCCAACGGTGCGTCGGCGCGCGCTCTGCACGCTGCTCGCGCTGGCGGCGGCCGCGCTCCCGGCAGCGGCCGCCGCGCAGGTCGCAACCGCCACCGCCGATGCGCGAGCCGCGATCCTGGACCAGGGTACCATGGTCAAGGAGTCCGACATCGACTTCGGCCAGATCGTGCGACCGGTCGGCATGGGGACGGTGGTCCTGGCGCCGACCTCGACGCCGACTTGCACCACGACCGGCGGGCTGATTCGCAGCGGACCTTGCACCGCCGCCGCATGGGCGGTGATGGCGCGCGCCCAGGGACAGCCCCGGGTTCGCATCCGCGAGCTGAACGGCGGCGTGGTCACCCTGACCAACCCCGGCGGCGCGACCATGATCATGAACAACCTTACCATCGGCGTGACCGCCATGACGGTGACCAACGGCGCCGGCGGGTGGAACTTCGGCCGCTGGCTGATCACTTCGGCTTCCGAGATCGGCAGGTTCCGGATCGGCGGTACGCTGCGCGTGAACGCTGCCCAGGCTGCAGGTCAGTACAACGGGACACTGGTGATCGAAGTCGAATTCAATTGAGGGTTATTCGCTGTCGTTAGCGCCGGGTTAACCATGTCCCGTGCGAGGGCTTTCACGCCTCTCCGGCTACATCAACCGCGATGGGGGGGATTTTTCAACGACTTGCCAATCCGGCGAGAGCGCGACCGCTGGTCGGCGCGTTGCTGGCGGCTGCCCTGTCGATCCTGGCGGCCCAGCCGGCTGCGGCCCAAGTGGCCCAGGAGCAAGCCGAGGCCCAGGTCGTGCTGGTCAGGCGCCTGGCGTTCTTCAAGGTCGACGATCTGCTGTTTGGCGGCATCATCCCGGGCACGACGGCGGGCGTGGTGCGTGTCACCCCCGCGGGCGTCCGCACCGAGACGGGCGGCACGACATTGAGCGGTAACGACCACCAGCCCGCGCGCTTCGCCGGTCAAGGCGTGTTCAATCAGCTGGTTCGCATCAGAGTGGGGGCCAACACGATCCAGCTGACCGGTCCCGGTGCACCGATGACCGTGTCGCAGTTCGAAATCGGCTCGACGCCCACCAATCAGCCGCTGACCACCACCTTCACGTCGTTCCGCCTCGGCAATGCCGCCGGGATCTTCAATTTCGCGGTCGGCGCCCGGGTCAACGTCAACGCCAACCAGGTCCCCGGCATTTACCGGGGCACCTTCACCGTCCAGCTCGAATACCAGTAGGCGGCCAAAGCCTGGGCCTGAGCCGAGGTTGCGATTGCCGGACTCGCGACCGGGCGCTAAGCGCCGCCCGATGACGGACCAGCCCGAGATCGGCCCAGAGATCAGCCCAGAGACCACCCTGGTCGAGACCCCGCGCGTGTGGTGCGATGGGGCCGGCGACATCCGCGGCCCAAGAGACGGTGGCCCGAACTATCGCCCGGCCGCGCTCGGCCACCCGCGCGTGTGGCTGCAGATCGACGAGCAGGGCTACGTCGAGTGCGGCTATTGCGACCGCCGGTTCGTGCTCAAGGACGGCCCGGCGGACCCCGCAATGAACAAGACCCGGACCGCCGGGCACTAACCTCCCGGGTACTAACCCTTGCGCGGTCAGCAAAGGTTCACCACACTGCGCGCATGGTTCCCGCCTGTGGGAGAACGCAGATGAAAAAACTCGCCATGATCCTCGCCGGCGGCGCGCTCGCGCTGACCGGAGCGGCCGCTTCGGCCGAAACGCTCGCCGAGAAGGGCGAAGCCAGGCTCGCGCGCATGCTCGAAGGGCGTGTCGCCGGCGAGCCGGTCAACTGCATCAGCGCCATGCGCAGCAACCACATCCGGGTGATCGAGCACGTCGGCATCGTCTATGATGCGGGCGACACGATCTACGTTGCCCGCGCCACCCATCCGCGCTCGCTCGGCCCGTGGGACATACCGGTGATCGAACGCTTCGGCAGCCAGCTGTGCTCGAACGACATCATCCGCACGGTCGACCGCGTCGGCGGCCACATCACCGGTCCGGTGTTCCTCGAGGAATTCGTGCCCTACACGCGGACCGGATAGCCCCGTTTGGCCGCCCCGCAGCGGCGCTGGGCGGCCGAGTTGCTTCATTACTGGTTTCACAAGCTCGGCCCGCGGATCTGGTTTTCACCGGATCCGCGGGCCGATGCTTTGCTGCGGCGGCGCTTCGAACGCGAGCTGACCTGCCTGGGAACGCGCCCGGCGGACGAATTCCTCAGCGACCCACGCACCGCGCTCGCCGCCGTGCTGCTGTTCGACCAGCTGCCGCGCAACCTCTATCGCGGCACGGCGCGCGCTTTCGCCTGCGATCCGCTGGCCCGTGCGATCACCAGGGCCGCGCTCGAGCGAGGCTGGCACGCCGCGCTGACCCTGCCCCAGCGCCAGTTCCTGGCCATGCCGCTGATGCATTCCGAGCATATCGCCGACCAGCGCCGCAGCCTTGCCTATTTCTCCGGACTCGGCACTCGCCACGGCCGGCCGTTCGCGGTCAGCCACCACCGCATGATCGCCCGTTTCGGCCGCTTCCCGCACCGCAACGCGGCGCTCGGGCGCGAAAGCACGGCGGCGGAAAGGTGCGCGGTCGCAGCGGGCTACCACTGGTAATCGCTTCCCCTCGCGCCCAGCGGTGCTAGACTTGCCCGCGAGGAAGCTCGGGGGAGGGCCTCAATGAAATACGCCGTTTGGTTCGTGCGCCTGATTTATGCCGCCTGGATGATCCCGGCGGGCCTCAACCATTTCATTCCCCTCTACCCGCAGCCGACCGGCAACCAGCCGATCAGCACCGAGGTATTCATGGCCCTGCTCGACAGCGGCCTGTTCACGCTGGTCAAGGCGACCGAGCTGGTGGCGGGGCTGGCGGTGCTGTTCGGCTTCCGGCTGCCGCTGTTCCTGCTGATGGCCCTGCCGGTGTCGTTCAACGTCTGGTACTGGGACACCGAGCTGCAAGGCTGGTGGACCGGCTCGGCGATCTACGGCTGGGCGATCATGGGCTGCAACCTGGTGCTGTGCCTGGCCTACTGGGACAGCTACCGCGCGATGTTCGCCCGCGATGCGATGCCGAGCCTGCCGATGGCGGGAGCGAAAGCATGACCCGCCTGCTGCACGCCCTGCGAATCCTGCTCGGGGCCGGACTGGTGCTGACCGCGCTCCAGTACTTCATGCCCTTTTTGGTGACGTTCGTGCCCACGACGACGTGGGACGACGCGATGACCGCGCGGCTGATGACGGCCTTCGACAAGAGCGGCTTGCTGGCGGTGGCCAAGTTCATCCACCTCGTCGCCGGAGCGCTGCTGCTGACCAACCGGGCGGTGCCGTTTGCGCTCGCGGCGCTGGTGCCGGTCAACCTGTGCGGGACGTTCATTGCCCTGTTCGTCGAAGGCGACCCCCTCGTCGGCCTGGTCGCGGTCGCCACGCTCGCGCTCAACGGCCTGCTGATGCTGGCTTACCTGCCCGCCTATCGCGGCGTGCTCGAAGGCGGCCAGCTGGCCGATGGCGAAGGGCCGGAGGCCGGAGCGAACTACGAGACCCTGTTCGTCAATCCGCTGTCGGGCGCGCCTCCCGCGGCCTATCCCGGCGCCGCGCTGGTGCTGGCGGCGGCGGGCGCGTTCTACTGGTTCGTGGTTCTCGGCCTCAACAGCACCACCGGGCTGATCGTGCTGGCCCTTCCGGCGGCGATGCTTGCGATCGGCTGGGTGTGCGCGCTGACCCGTCGAGGTTAGCCGACGGCACCGCCTCGCTTGACTTTAGGGGCCAATGTAGCTACATTGTAGCCATGAATGCTACCGACATCGTTCGCGCCCGCATCGACAGCGGCACCAAGGCCAAGGCAGCGGCGGCGCTTGCCGCGATGGGCCTGTCGCTTTCCGATGCGATCCGCATGTTGATGCACCGCATCGCCGAGGAAAAAGCGCTGCCGTTCGATGTCCGCGCGCCCAATTCCGCCAGCCGCGAGGCGATGGCCGAGCTCGACGCAGGCGGCGGCGAGCGCTTCGACAATGCAGAGGCCCTGTTCGACGATCTCGGCATCTAGCCAATGCGGACAATCGCCCGCTCGACGGCCTTCCGCAAAGACGTGAAGCGGGTCGAGAAGCGAGGCAAGGACATGGCCCGGCTCAAGGCCGTGCTGGTCGCACTTGTCGAAGGCGCGCCGCTCGATCCGCGATATCGCGACCATCCCCTCAAAGGCGAATGGCGCGGTTGGCGCGACCTGCATATCGAGCCGGACTGGCTGCTGCTCTACCGGGTGACGGAGAGCGAAGTCGAGTTGGCGCGAACGGGGACGCATTCGGACTTGTTCGGGGAGTGACGTCGGCTCGTCGCGAAATGCGGTCGGGGTTGGAGACTAGCTTGCCGGCCCCGGCTTCCGCTCGCCCAGTTCGTATGAAAGGATCTTGAACTCGTCGAGCTGGCGAATGAGCGTCAACGTCAGGTCGGCGCGCTCGTCTGGACTATCGCCCTCGCCCCAGAACACGACCTCGCCCTTCACCGTAGCATGGTCCACGTCGCTAGCATGAGGGGCGTCGAAATACAGGCCCGCATTGCCGTTGCTGACCGCTGCCCGAAGTGGCTCGGCAAGCTCCCTTGCCGATGCCGCGAACAGCCAGCCGAACTCGCGACCTTGGGGAAGGTCACTGTTGCGCCCTTCCAGTTCGCGAACCAATTTCATCGCATCCCCGGCGGCAAGGCGGTCGCCCCCAAGCCGGTTGCAAGTGCCGAGCAGGGTCGCCGCGTGTCGCTCGTAGTCGAGATCGAGCGAGCTGCATTCTGGGAGGTTGTCGAGCGCAGTTTCCGCCAGCAGGAAGGCATACGGCATGGCAAGGCCGCCCGCGCAACCGCCTTCCGAGTCTCGGCGGAAGCTGGCGCGTTGGAGGCGCTGAGCCCCAACGTTCTTTTGCAGCCGGGCAGCATCAGCCGCCTCAACCACCACGAACCAAGCATGAAGGCAAATGACGATGGTCTGTTCGTCGTCGCGCTCATTTTCTTCGGCGCTGGAAGAAGGTGCTTCGGGGTTCGGCTGGCCACGAAGGGTCTCGCCTTCCACACGCTTGTCGAAGAACTCTGAGGCCGCCAGCACACGACTCCAGGTCACCTGATCGATCACGGCAGCAAGCGGCTGCGGCATGGAGCCGCCTTCACGGAGAGGTGTCACTATCTCGACACTCGGCGAGCGGCCCGGCGCTCTGCTGAAGGTGATGGCGACGAAATCTCTGCCATAGCCATCGACGAACATGGCCCGTCGGAAGGTTACCCCTTGCTCGACGAGCGTAGCGGCATCGGGGATTCCATAGAGTTCACGCATGCGCCGTTGGACATCTGAGCTACATCGGTCGTTGCCGTCATCATCACCGCATCCGCGGTCGAAGATTTCGCTCATTTCGTCCGGGGAACGCTCATCGTCCTGCGCTAACGCCGCAGGGCCGTTCGCGAGAAATGTCAGCAGCGCGGCGGCAAGCACCGGCAGTCGCATTCTATCCCCTCCCGCAAACTACTCCCACTCAATAGTCCCCGGCGGCTTCGAGGTGTAGTCATAAACCACCCGGTTGATGCCCTTGACTTCGTTGACGATCCGCGTCGCCACTCGCCCCAGGAACGCCGCGTCGAACGGATACACGTCCGCCGTCATGCCGTCGGTGCTGGTCACCGCGCGCAGGGCGCAGACGTTGTCGTAGGTGCGGTAGTCGCCCATCACGCCGACGGTCTTGACCGGCAGCAGCACCGCGAAGGCCTGCCAGATCGCGTCATAAAGCCCGGCCTTGCGGATTTCCTCGAGGTAGATCGCGTCGGCCTTGCGCAGCACGTCGCAGCGTTCGCGGGTTACTTCGCCGGGGATGCGGATGGCGAGGCCGGGGCCGGGGAACGGGTGGCGGGCGACGAAGGCCTCGGGCAGGCCGAGCTCGCGGCCGAGCGCGCGGACCTCGTCCTTGAACAGCTCGCGCAGCGGCTCGACCAGTTGCATGTTCATCCGCTCGGGCAGGCCGCCGACGTTGTGGTGGCTCTTGATCGTCACGCTGGGCCCGCCGGTGAAGCTGACGCTCTCGATCACGTCGGGATAGAGCGTGCCCTGGGCGAGGAAATCGGCGCCGCCGACCTTGTTGGCCTCAAGCTCGAACACGTCGATGAAGGTCTTGCCGATCAGCTTGCGCTTGGCTTCGGGTTCGTCGAGGCCTTCGAGGCCCTTGAGGAACAGCGTCTCGGCATCCACGTGGACCAGCGGGATGTTGTAGGAATTGCGGAACAGGCTGACGACTTGCTCGGCCTCGCCCTGGCGCATCAGGCCGTGGTCGACGAACACGCAGGTCAGCTGGCTGCCGATGGCTTCGTGGATGAGGACGGCGGCGACGGCTGAATCGACCCCGCCCGAGAGGCCGCAGATCACCCGGCCCGAGCCGACCTGGGCGCGGATTTCGGCGATCTTGGTCTTGCGGAATTCGGCCATGGTCCAGTCGCCGGCGCAACCGCACACGTGGCGCACGAAATTGGCGATCAGCCTGGCGCCGTCGGGCGTGTGATAGACCTCGGGGTGGAACTGGGTGCCGTAATACTTGCGCGCGTCGTCGGCGATCAGCGCGAACGGCGCGCCGTCGCTGGTGGCGACGATGCGGAAGCCTTCCGCAAATCGCGTCACCTTGTCGCCGTGGCTCATCCACACCTGGTGGCGTTCGCCGACTTTCCATAGCCCGTCGAACAGCACGCAATCGTCGGTCACGGTGAGGAAGGCGCGGCCGAACTCACCGTCCCACTCGCCGTCGGTGCCCGGCTCGACCTTGCCGCCGAGCTGGTGGGTCATGAGTTGCTGGCCGTAGCAAATGCCGAGAATGGGCAGCCCACTGTCGAACACCACTTGCGGAGCGCGCGGGCTGCCTTCCTCGGGTACCCCGGCGGGCGAGCCCGAGAGGATGATCCCCCTGGGCTTCATCCGCGCGAACGCCTCTTCGGCCATGATGAACGGCGCGATTTCCGAATAGACCCCCGCCTCGCGCACCCGCCGCGCGATCAGCTGGGTCACCTGGCTGCCGAAATCGACGATCAGTACGGAGTCAGGGAGATGCTGGGGGTCCATGGCGGGCCGATAATGACCGCTTCGGCACCTGTAAAGACGCGGGTCCCGCACGCGCGGCTGGTTGCACAATTATTGCAACCGAGGTTGCGAATTTCGCAACAGGCGTTGCTTTCTTCGCATTTGCACAATTCAATGCTGCACCGCACACTCGAGGCGAGTCAGATGAAGGAACCCGCCATGCGCAAGTCTATCGTCACCGTTCTCGCCACCCTCAGCGTCCTCGGCGCCGTTCCCGCCGCCGCCGACGACGAGGTCACCGTCATCGTCGACTATGCCGACCTCGACCTCACCGCGCCGGCCGGCAGCGCCGCGCTCGACCGGCGCATCGACGCCGCGCTCGACAAGGTCTGCGACCGGCCCGACCTGCGCAACCTCAAGGCGATGACCGCATGGGAGGAATGCAAGGCCGCCGCGCGGATCGACGCGCTCGACCAGCTGTCGATCGCCTCGCCCTGGGACGGCATCGAGCTCACCAGCCTGTTCTGATCGCAGGCCGCCGGCAAGTGCGACGGCCGTCCGCAAGGGCGGCCGTTTCGCCTTCGCGCGGGCGCTCCCGAGCCGGTGCAAAACCTCGTGCCCGCGCTTGGGTTACGGAGCGCCAATCCCTATATGATGGGCATGGCAGAGACCCCCGAAAAGCCGCCCGAGAATCTCCCGAACGCCAACGCCTACGACGCCGAGAGCATCAAGGTGCTCAAGGGCCTCGACGCGGTGCGCAAACGGCCGGGGATGTACATCGGCGATACCGACGACGGATCGGGGCTTCACCACATGGTGTTCGAGGTTTCCGACAATGCCATCGACGAGGCGCTGGCCGGACATTGCGACCTGGTGACGATCGAGCTGAACCCCGACGGATCGGTCGGCGTCGAGGACAACGGCCGCGGCATTCCCACCGGGATTCACGAGGAAGAAGGCGTCTCCGCCGCCGAGGTCATCATGACGCAACTCCATGCCGGGGGTAAGTTCGAGAACACCAGCGACGACAACGCCTACAAGGTTTCGGGCGGGCTCCACGGCGTCGGCGTCTCCGTGGTCAACGCGCTTTCCGAATGGCTCGAGCTGACGATCTGGCGCGACGGCAAGGAGCACTGGATGCGCTTCGAGCACGGCGATGCCGTCAAACCGCTCAAGGTGGTCGGCGACGTGCCCGACAAGAAGGGCACCCGCGTCACCTTCATGCCCTCGACCGATACCTTCAAGAACGTGCTCGAGTTCGATTTCGACAAGCTCGAGCACCGCTATCGCGAGCTGGCGTTCCTCAATTCGGGCGTGCGCATCCTGCTGCGCGACCTGCGCCACGACAAGCCGCTCGAACATGACCTCTATTACGAGGGCGGGATCGGCGCCTTCGTCAAATACCTCGACCGCAACAAGCAGCCGCTGGTGCCCGAGCCGATCTCGGTTTCGGCCGAGAAGGACGGCATCGGCATCGACGTCGCGCTGGAGTGGAACGACAGCTATTACGAGAACGTCCTCGCCTTCACCAACAACATCCCGCAGCGCGACGGCGGCACCCACCTGGCCGCATTCCGCGCCGCCCTGACGCGCACGGTCAACACTTATGCTGAGCGCTCCGGCCTCTTAAAGAAGGAAAAGGTCCAGCTGACCGGCGAGGACATGCGCGAGGGGCTGACCGCGATCGTTTCGGTCAAGCTGACCGATCCCAAGTTCGGCAGCCAGACCAAGGACAAGCTGGTCAGCTCTGAAGTGCGTCAGCCGCTCGAGAGCCTGATGGGCGAGAAGATGTCCGAATGGCTCGAGGAAAACCCGGCCGACGCCAAGGCGATCATCCAGAAAGTAATCGACGCCGCCGCGGCGCGCGAAGCGGCGAGGAAAGCGCGCGAGATGAGCCGCAAGGGGGCGATGAGCATCGCCTCGCTGCCCGGCAAGCTGTCCGACTGCCGCGAGCGCGACCCGGCCCTGTCCGAACTGTTCCTGGTCGAGGGAGACAGCGCCGGCGGCAGCGCCAAGAGCGGGCGCGACAGCCAGTACCAGGCGATCCTGCCCCTGCGCGGCAAGATCCTCAACGTCGAGCGCGCGCGGTTCGACCGGATCATTGGCTCGAAGGAGGTCGGCACCCTGATCCAGGCCATGGGCACCGGCATCCGCGACGAGTTCACGCTCGACAAGCTGCGCTATCACAAGATCGTGATCATGACCGACGCCGATGTCGACGGGGCGCATATCCGCACGCTGCTGCTGACTTTCTTCCACCGGCAAATGCCCGATATCATCAAGGCCGGGCACCTGTTCATCGCCCAGCCGCCGCTGTTCAAGGTCAGCAAGGGCCGCTCCGAGGTCTATCTCAAGGACCAGGCCGCGCTCGACCGGCACCTGGTCGAGGCCGGGCTGCAAGGCCGCATTCTCGAATCGAGCGGCGGCGGCGCCCGCGCGGGCAACGACCTCGCAAAACTGGTCGAGCACGCGCTGAGGATGAAGGCGCTGATGGGCTTCGTGCCGCGCCGGTACGATTACCGGCTGGTCGAGGCGCTGGCGCTGGCCGGCGCGCTCGATCCGAACATCACCGCCGAACAGCGCCGCGCGGTACTGCACCGGGCGGCCGGGCAATTGCAGATGGGTGATGCCGAAGCCAGGTGGAGCGCGGATCTGAGCGAAGACGGCACCATCGTGTTCGAACGCGCCTGGCGCGGAGTGACCGACGCGCACCTGATCGAGCGCGGCTTCGTCGGCAGCGCCGAAGCGCGCAAGCTGCACAAGCTGGCCAAGGAGCAGGCCGACGCCTACGCGGCCCCGGCCAGGCTGACCAAGGGCGGCGCCGAGCCGGAACCCGAGCCCGAGCCGCTGCCCGCCGGCGAAGAGGAAGAGAACCTTGAGGTGGCCGCACCCGTGGTGGTCGTCGACGGCGCCATCACCCGCCCCAGCCAATTGCTCGAGGCGGTGCTGGCGAACGGCCGCAAGGGCCTCGCCATCGCCCGCTACAAGGGCCTCGGCGAGATGAACGCCGAACAGCTGTGGGACACCACGCTCGACCCCGACAACCGGGTGCTGCTGCAGGTCAAGGTCGAGGACGCCGACGTCACCGACGAGATCTTCACCCGCCTGATGGGCGACGTGGTCGAGCCGCGCCGCGAGTTCATCCAGGAGAATGCGCTGAATGTCGCGAACTTGGATGTTTAGTCGCAAGGCAACACAGCCTGCGCCTGCATGCCAAGAGGCCTTGTCGCGTCTTGTCGCACAGCTGGATAACGCGTCCGTTGAGGCTGGCGACGTTATCGCCTCTCAGGAACTTCAAGCGCTCGAGCGTGAATGTGACGCAATCGCCAGATCGTGGTCGGGTTCTTGGCTAGGTTACCATGCCTATGTCTACTACGAGAATCTGAGGCCTGCGCCCCCGGGAGCGAATTTCAGTCAGGAATGGGGACTCAAGGATTTGAGTTTCACTTCCCTCGGCAGCGTAGGTGAATGGTGTCAGTTCGATCCGGAACAAGTAAAAATGCACCTTTTTCAGCGTTCTGGACTAGACGATTTAGACCGATATCGAAGTCAACTCGAAGGAGCCGCAGAGATATTTGAAGACGCTAAGAGCGAAATGGCATCCCTTTTCGAGATTTTCGACGATTTCTCCTCTGATAAGTTCTTGGCCTCTCAGCGAGAGAAGTTCGGTGCGATACACTTAGTAACCTCGTCAGAGATTTTAGGCGCTTGGCAACCGCGCGGACAGGTTATGACGAGAGACATGGTCGCAATGGGGCAAGGGTTCAAAGTTGCCCCTCATCTCGCGTTAATGGCCAAAATTGTCGAGCTCAGAGCAATCGCCGAAGCATGTCGCGAGGCCTCAAAAATATTGAAAACAATGAGTTCCCATATTCGACGCAAGGACGCCCTCAAGGCCGGAGCTAGGAGCGAGGGTTCGAATAATTGTATCTTCATTGGGCACGGACGCTCGCCTTTGTGGAGAGAATTGAAAGATTTTCTCCAGGGGCGCCTTGGACTTGATTACAAGGAGTTCAACAGAGTTTCTGCAGCCGGCATTCCAACGTCAGTTCGTCTAAATGAGATGCTAGATGATTGTAACTTTGCTTTCCTAATTATGACTGCAGAGGATGAGGCAGCAGATGGCTCTTTGCAGGCACGCATGAATGTCATTCATGAGGTAGGACTTTTCCAAAGCAAGGTGGGGTTTTCGCGAGCGATAATTTTGCTTGAAGATGGCTGCGAGGAATTCTCGAACATTTCTGGCTTAGGACAAATTCGTTTTCCGGCTGGGAATATTCAGGCGGCGTTTGAGGAGCTGCGTTTGGTTCTAGAGCGAGAAGACTTACTTTAGACTTCACATCCGAAACCCCTCAAACTGCGGCACCTCGGGTATCGCCGCCTCCAAACACGCCGCGAGCGCCAGCCCCAGAACATCCCGCGTCTGCGCCCGGGTCAATCACCTCGTCGTCCCACAGGCGGACGGTGCGAGCTTGACTTGAACCCGTCACACAATCGGGGCAGGTCGTGGCGATGAAACTGAGGCTGCTGCCCCTTCCCGCCCTGCTGTTGCTTGCCGGCTGCGCGACGGTTCCCGGCGCCACCGCACCGCTCGCCCCGGTCGAGATCGGGATCGTCGCCATCAACGACTTCCACGGCGCGCTCGAGCCGCCGCGGCAGTCGACCCAGGTCACGCTTGCGGATGGAACCACCAAGGGCATTCCCGCTGGCGGCGCGGCCTGGCTGGCGAGCGCGGTCGAGGCGACACGCGGCAAATACGCCAACCACCTGACCGTTGCCGCCGGTGACCTGACCGGTGGCTCGCAGCTGGCCTCGTCGATCTACCTCGACGAGCCCGCCGTCGGCGTGCTCAACCGCCTCGGGCTCGAATATGCCGCGGTCGGCAACCACGAATTCGACCGCGGCACTGCCGAGCTGACCCGTCTGCAGCAGGGTGGCTGCGCCAGGAATACCCGCCGCGAGCCCTGCGCGATCGAGCCGTTCCCCGGCGCGTCATACCGCTACCTCGCCGCCAATGTGCGCTCCACCGATGGCCCGACGCTGTTCCCCGGCACCGCGATGAAGACTTTCGGCAGCGGCGCCAATGAGGTCACGGTCGGGCTGATCGGCCTGACCTTGCAGGGCACCTTCGGCCTGGTCAGCCCGCAGGCGACCGCCGGCTTCACCTTCGAGGACGAGGCGACGACCATCAACGCCGCCACCGAGGCGCTGAAGGCGCAAGGCGCCGACGTGGTCGTGGTGCTGATCCACCAGGGCCTGCGCACCGCCGACCCGCCCAACCCGAGCGGCTGCAACGCGCCCACGGGCGAGCTGGCGCCGATCCTCGAGAGGCTCGACCCGCGCGTCGACGTGGTGGTCTCGGGCCACACCCACTGGGCCTATGTCTGCCAACGGCCCGGCCGCGACGGCGAGGCGATCCTGCTGACCAGCGCCGGGCAGAATGGCCGCACGCTGACCGACATCCGCCTGACGGTCGATCCCGCCTCGGGCCGGGTGCTGACCAGCGAGGCGCGCAACGTGATCGTCCAGTCGGAGGCCTATCGCGGCGCCAATGCCATGGTCGAGCTCGACCCGGCGTACCCGCAATTCGCGCCCGATCCGGAGGTCGCGGCCTTCGTCGGGCGCTACGTCCAGGCGGCCGAACGCTTCTCGCTGCGCGAGATCGGCAAGCTCTCGGGCGCCGCCAGCCGCGGCACCGGCGACGAGAACGGCCGCGGCGGCAATCTCGGCAACCTGATCGCCGACGCCCAGCTCGGCGCCACACGCGGCGCCGGGGCGCAGATCGCGCTGATGAACCCCTTCGGCATCCGCGCCGCGCTGGTCCCGGCCGAGGGCGGCGCGGTGACCTTCGGCGCGCTGTTCCGGGTCCAGCCGTTCGACAACACGATGGTGACCATGAGCCTGACCGGCGCCGAACTGAAGGCGGTGCTCGAACAGGGCTTCGACGACAACGGCCCGCACCAGTGGCTCGCGCCTTCCGCAGGCTTCGAATACCGTACCGACCGCTCACGCCCGATCGGCGAGCGGATCGTGGCGATGACGCTGGACGGCCGGCCGATCGATCCCAACGCCACCTACCGCGTCACCGCCAACAACTTCCTCGCCGACGGCGGCGACACCTTCACGCTGTTCGCTCAGGCGCGCGACAAGGTAATCGGCGAGTCCGACATCGCCGCGCTGGAAGGCTGGGTGGCGGGGGTGCCGGTGCGCACAGTCCCGGAGGATGCGCGGGTCAGCGGGAACTAAAGATCCTCTCCGAGCTCGTCTCGGGGAGGGGGACCATGCGCAGCATGGTGGAGGGGGAACGCTCTTGTGCTCAAGGACATCGCCCCAAAGCCAAACCCCGGCGGAATCCAGCGCGCCCGCAAGCTGCGCAAGGAAATGACCCTGCCGGAAGTCCTGCTCTGGCGGTTTCTTCGCCAGCGGCCCCACGGCCTCAAGTTTCGCCGCCAGCACGAAACCGGCGACTACGTGCTGGATTTCTATTGCAGCGATGCCCGGCTTGCCGTCGAGATCGACGGCATGGCCCACGACAACGCCGAACGGGCTGAGCGCGACGGTCAACGGGACGATTGGCTCCAAACCAGCGGTATCGATACACTGCGAGTTCCGGCCCGCGACGTTCTGGCGGATGCGGTACGTGCCGCCGAAGCCATCGTCGAATACGCCTGCGCCCGCTTGCCCCACCACCACCCGGCTGCGCCGGGCGGTCCCCCTCCCCGAGACAAGCTCGGGGAGGATTGAGGCCCCTGATCCTCCTCGAGCTTGCTCGGGGAGGTGGCAGCGCGCAGCGCTGACGGAGGGGTTCTTCTTACATCCGGAACACCCCGAACCGCGGCGTCTCCGGGATCGGCGCTTCCAGACAAGCCGCCAGCGCCAGCCCGAGCACATCGCGCGTCTGCGCCGGGTCGATCACGCCGTCGTCCCACAGGCGGGCGGTGGCGTAATACGGGCTGCCTTCGGTCTCGTACTTGTCGCGGATCGGGGCCTTGAAGGCCTCGGCCTCGTCCTTGGTCCATTTGTCGGCGTCGCGGTTGACGGTGGCGAGGACGCTCGCCGCCTGTTCGCCGCCCATCACGCTGATCCGCGCGTTGGGCCAGGTGAACAGGAAGCGCGGGGAGTAAGCCCGGCCGCACATGCCGTAGTTGCCGGCGCCGAAGCTGCCGCCGATGACCACGGTGAGCTTGGGCACTTGCGCGGTGGCGACCGCGGTGACCAGCTTGGCGCCGTGCTTGGCGATGCCCTCGGCCTCGTATTTCCCTCCGACCATGAAGCCGGAAATGTTCTGCAGGAACAGCAGCGGAATGCCGCGCTGGCAGGCGAGCTCGATGAAGTGCGCGCCCTTTAAGGCGCTCTCGGAGAACAGCACGCCGTTGTTGGCGAGGATGGCTACCGGCATGCCCCAGATATGCGCGAAGCCGCAGACGAGCGTCGAGCCGTAGAGCGCCTTGAACTCGTGGAACTCGCTGCCGTCGACGATCCGGGCGATCACTTCGTGGACGTCATAGGGCGCGCGCACGTCCTCGGGGACGATCGAATACAGCTCCTCGGCATCGAATTTCGGCGCGCGCGGTTCCTTCAGGTCCAGCTTCGCGCCCTCGTTCTTCCCCAGGTGGCTGACAATATCGCGCAGCACGGTCAGCGCATGCTCGTCGTTCTCGGCGAGGTGATCGACCACGCCCGACCTCTTGGCGTGCAGCTCGCCGCCGCCAAGGTCCTCGGCGCTGATCTCCTCGCCGGTTGCGGCCTTCACCAGCGGCGGCCCGGCGAGGAAGATCGTGCCCTGGCCGCGGACGATCACGCTCTCGTCGCTCATCGCCGGGACATAGGCGCCGCCGGCGGTGCAGGAGCCCATCACGCAGGCGATCTGCGGGATTTGCAGCGCGCTCATCTGCGCCTGGTTGTAGAAGATCCGCCCGAAGTGGTCGCGGTCGGGGAACACCTCGGCCTGGTGCGGCAGGTTGGCGCCGCCGCTGTCGACCAGGTAGAGGCACGTCAGCCGGTTCTCCCGCGCGATCTCCTGTGCCCGCAGGTGCTTCTTGACCGTCAGCGGGTAGTAGGTGCCGCCCTTCACCGTCGCGTCATTGCACACGATCATGCACTGCCGGCCCGAGACGCGGCCAATGCCCGCAATCATCCCCGCGCCCGGCACCTCGTCGTCGTAGAGGCCGTTGGCGGCCAGCTGCCCGATCTCGAGGAACGGCGAGCCCGGATCGAGCAGCCGCTCGACGCGTTCCCTCGGCAGCAGCTTGCCCCGCGCCGCATGCCGCTCGCGGCTCGCTTCCGGCCCGCCGAGCGCGGCTTGCGCCACCCTCGCCCGCAGCTCCTCCGCCAGCGCGCGGTTATGCGCCGCGCGCGCTTTCGCTTCCGGGCCCTCAAGGTCTAGCGACGAAGCGAGGATGGGTGCAGTCACGGCGTGTCGGGAACCTTACTGGCCAGTCGACGTCGCCGCTCACTAACCTTGTCTAGGCATCTCCAGCCAACGAGAATCCATCCGATCGCAACTACATAAGCGGACCAAGCTGATCCTTCGGATATAGCGAGTCCCAACGCAACTAAGCCTATCAAGAAGAGCTGGTAGGAACCGAGGAGGAATGCTGGCAGCAACGCCCATCTTCCTCCTTTTGAACCAACGCCTAGGATAGAGAGAACTCCAAGAACGGCCAATATCCAAGCGTTGGTTTGATTAATCCCCCCTGTTACAAATAAGTAGGCCGCATAAGCGAGTGCTGCGACAGCAGGAAGCACGATTCCGCCGACCGATTCCGCTTCATCAATAGCCTCGGAGGGGGGCGGCGCGCTCATGGCGCCGCGTAGAACACCTGCGCCCCCGGTCCGAGCGGCAGGTCGAAGGCGACCCAGCTGACCACCATGCACACGCCGATGCCCATGAACACCAGCGCGTAGGGCAGCATCAGCGCCAGCAGCGAGCCGACCCCGAAGCTTTTGTCCCAGCGCCGGGTGAAGGCGAGGATCAGCGGGAAGTAGCTCATGAGGGGCGTCATGATGTTGGTGTAGCTGTCGCCCATGCGATAGGCGGCGGTGGTCATTTCGGGGCTGATCCCGAGCAGCATGAACATCGGCACCACCACGGGGGCGAGCGCGCTCCACTTGGCGCTGGCCGAGCCGATGAACAGGTCGAGGAAGCTGCCGAGCAGCTGCACGCTGACCAGCAGGATCGGCGCCGGTAGAGCGAAGGCCGCCAGCGCCTCGGCGCCGTTGATGGCGATGATCGGGCCTATGCGGCTCCAGTTGAACATCGCCACGAAGTGCGCGGCGAAGAACACGAACACGATGTAGGGCGCGATGGTGCGGATGCCGTCCTGCATCATCGCGGTCACGTCCTTGTAGTTCCTGACCGTGCCCGCCCCGCTGCCGAAGGCGATGCCGGTGGCCATGAACAGCAGGAAGAACCCGGCGATCAGCGCGCCGAACAGCGGCTGGTATTGCGTCGCGCCTTCGCCTTCGGGGTTGAACAGCGGCGCGTAGCCGGGCGTCAGGGTGAGCGCGAAATAGAGCGCGACCACCGCCAGCGCCGCCCATCCGGCGCGGCGCAGGCCCTTGCGCTCGCCCGGCTCGAGCGCCGACTTGGCCAGCTCGGCCCTGGTCTCCTCGTCGACCTCGCCGTTCCATTTGCCCAGCCGCGGCTCGATCACCTTGTCGGTGATGAACCAGATCACCGGCGTGTAGAGCACGACGATGGTGAGGATGAACCACCAGTTCCCGGCCGGGTTCATCAGCCAGCCGGGCTCGACGATGCGCGCCGCTTCCTGGGTGAAGCCGAACAGCAGCACGTCGATCTGGCCGGGGGTGATGTTACCGGCATAGCCGCCCGAGACCGCGGCAAAGGCGGCGGCTAGCCCGACCAGCGGGTGCCGCCCGACCGAGGCGTAGATCAGCGCGGCGAGCGGCACGAACACCACATAGGCGGCGTCCGAGGCGTGGTGCGAGACCATGCCGATGATCGCCACGATCGGGGTCAGGATGGCGCGCGGCGCATTCCTGAGCGAAGCGCGGATCAGCGCCGAAAACATTCCCGAGCGCTCGGCCACCGCGGCGCCGAGCATGATCACCAGGATGAGGCCAAGCGGCGCGAACCCGGCCATTGTGCGCGGCATTTCGGTCAGCAGGCGGCCGATGTTCTCGGCCGAGAACAGGCTCGTCGCATCGTAGCTGAGCACGCCGTTCGCCAGCGTGGCGCCTTCGGGCGCTTCCTCGCCCGAGAACGGCAGCGTCGCTCCCCACCCGAGCGCGTCGCCTATGGCGGAAAGCACCATCAGCACGCCGATCAGGTAAACGAAGATCATCGTCGGCTCGGGCAGCAGGTTGCCGACCCGCTCGACGAACCCGAGGAAGCCGCGCTGACGGCGCGATACGGCTTCGTCGGCCGCCGTTGCGTGCGTCTCGCTCATTGCTTGTCCAGGTGCCGGGCGAAGAACGGCAGCACGACATCGGCGAAGCGCTGGCCGATCTTGTCGGTGTGCGTGCCTTCGTAGATCGCCCATTCGTGCGCGATGCCGAAGCGTTCGAGCTCCTCGTGGATCAGGGTGTCGTCGCGGACCAGGCCGTCCCGGTCGCCGACGTCCGCGCCGATCGCATCGAAGCTGCGGAGCGCGCCGACATGGCTGGCGACCATCGCCAGCGGCGAGTTGTTGGCCCATTTGGCGATCACCAGCGCATCCACCGCGCCGTCCTTGATCGGAAAATCGACGTAGAATGGCGGGTTCTGCGGGTTCGGCGCCCAGGCGACCGCCGAGGCGAGGCCGGCGCGCATGCCGAAGCCGGATTGGTCCACCCCTTCGTAGGGTACGGCGGCCATCGCGGTGGCGGATTCGACCGTCTCGGTGCGCGGGGAGACACAGCAGGCGCTCTGGGCCCAGATGCTGTCGAACACCTGCGGGTAGGTCATGCCGATCACCCAGGTGCCGTAGCCGCCCATCGAGTGGCCGACGAGCCCCCGCCCGCCGCGTCTGGCGATGGTGCGGTACTTGCTGTCGATATGGGCGACGAGGTCCTCGGCGATGAACTTGCGGAAGTCGCCGGTGGTCACCGAGCTTGAATACATCGAGCCGCCCATCCGGGTCAGCGTGCTCGGCACCACAACGATGAACTCGTTGCCCGCCGCCGCGTTGCTGGCGACCGCCTCGGGCACGCGCATGTAGTTGTAAAAATTCTTCCCGTCGATCGCGAAGCCGTGGAGGTAGTAGACCACCGGGTATCGCTTGTTCGGGCTGGTCGCATAGCTCGGCGGCAGCACCACCATCACCTGTCGCTCGACGTCGTTACCCTCGAGGTTACCGACCAGCGAGGCGCCATGGACCTTGATCTCCTCCACGGTGATGCCGTCCGGAATGGGCGGCGGCGGCGCGGTGATGTTCTGTGCCGCCGCGGGTACGGCCAGCAGCGCCAGCACGCCCGCGGCAAGAAGAGCCTTCATCTCCAGTCCTCTCACTTGTCGAGATGCTCGCCGAAGAACGGCAGCACTTCGGTGCGGATCCGCTCGCCGATGCGGTTGCCGTGGTCGCCCTCGTAGAGCTCGAACTGGTACTTGACCCCGAAGCGGTCGAGCTCGGCCCTGAAGACGCGGTTGCCCTCGAGCAGGAAGTCTTTGTCGCCGATGTCCATGGCGAAAGCCTCCAGCGAATTCAGTTCGGGCAGGTACTGCGGAACGAGCACGATCGGCGAATTGGCGGCGAGGCGCTGGTTGACCAGCGGATCGATCGTGCCGTCTTCCCTGAGGCCGGTGTAAACCTTCAGGAACCCTTCGTCGCTCGGGTCGGGCGACCAGGTCGCCAGGGTCGAGACGGCGGCAAGCGCGCCGAACTGGGCGGCCGCCACGTCGGCTTCGGTCATCGCCTCGATCCGCGTCGCCTGCTCCGCCGTCATCAGCATCGGATCGAGGCAACAGGCGCTCATCATGTAAATGCTGGAGAACACCCCGGGACGCTTCATCGCCACGCGGATCGTGCCGTAGCCGCCCATCGAATGGCCGGCGAGGCCGCGCGAATCGCGGGTTGCGATCGTGCGATAGTTGGCGTCGACCCACGCGACGAGGTCCTCGGCGACGAAGCTCTCGTAGTCGCCCACTGTCGGTGAACTCGAATAGAACCCGCCGCGCAGCTTCGAGAAGCCGTCGGGCATGACCATGATCAGCTCGTTCCCGGCCTCGGCCGCGGCCTGCACCGCCTCGTGGAGCTTGAAGCCCGCCTGCTGCGCCTCCAGCGGAGCCCAGTAGCCGTGCAGGTAATAGACCACCGGATAACGCTTGCCCGGGTTCTCGTCGTAGCCCGGCGGGGTGACCACGAGCACCTTGCGCTGCGCGCTGTTGCCTTCGAGATTGCCCTCGATCGCGGGGCTATGCACCTCGACCCAGTTGAGCCGGGCCTGCTCCTGGGCTCCGGCAGGCACGGCGGCGATTGCGGCCAGCGCGGCGGCGCAAGCCAGGACCTTGTTCAACATCGACCCTCCAGATTTTTGTCGTCAGACGCCGATCAGCTCGCGCCCGATCAGCATCCTGCGTATCTCATTGGTTCCGGCGCCGATGTCCAGCAGCTTGGCGTCGCGCAGGAAGCGTTCGACCGGCCAGTCGGTGGTGTAGCCGGCGCCGCCCAGCGCCTGGATCGCCTCGCCGGCAACGCGGAAGGCGTTCTCGCTGGCCAGCAGGATCGCGCCCGCCGCATCGAACCGCGTAGTCTGCCCGGCGGAACAAGCCCGAGCGACCGCGTAAACATAGGCCCGCGCCGATTGCAGCGCGACGTACATATCCGCCACCTTGGCCTGGATCAGCTGGAAGCTGCCGATCGGCTTGCCGAACTGCTCGCGCTCGCGGACGTAGGGGATGACCACATCGAGGCAGGCCTGCATGATGCCGAGCTGGACCCCGGCGAGCACCGCGCGCTCATAGTCGAGCCCGCTCATCAGCACCTTGGTTCCCTGGCCGACCTCGCCGAGCACGTTGGCTTCGGGCACTTCGCAGTCCTCGAACACCAGCTCGCTGGTCGGGCTGCCGCGCATGCCCATCTTGCCGATCTTCTGGCCCGGCTTGAAGCCGGGCATGTCGTTCTCGATCAGGAACGCGGTCACGCCCTTGCTGCCCGCCGCGGGATCGGTCTTGCCATAGACCACCAGCACTTCGGCCTCGTGCCCGTTGGTGATCCAGAACTTGGTCCCGTTGAGCACGAAGCCACCCTGCACCGCATCGGCCTTGAGCTTCATCGAGACCACGTCCGAGCCCGCCGCGGGTTCGCTCATCGCCAGCGCCCCGACATGCTCGCCGCTGATCAGCCTGGGCAGGTGTTTCGCCTTCTGCTCAGGCGTGCCCCAGCGGGCGATCTGATTGACGCACAGGTTCGAGTGCGCGCCGTAGCTGAGGCCGACCGAGGCGCTGGCGCGGCTCACCTCTTCCAGCGCGACGACGTGCTCGAGATAGCCGAGGCCGAGCCCGCCGTCGGCTTCGGCCACGGTGATGCCGTGCAGCCCCAGTTCACCCATCGCCGGCCACAGGTCGCGCGGGAACTTGTCCTCGCGGTCGATTTCCTCGGCGCGCGGGGCAATCTGCTCGTCGGCGAAGCGGGCGACGCTCTCGCGGATCATCGCCGCCTCCTCGCCGAGGCCGAAGTCGAAATCGGGAGTTGCGCGCATATGACCGTGTCCTCTCGCCAGTGGCCATAGCAAGGGCTCCACCGAGCGCAAACTAGTTACGAATGAAATCGCCTTGGGCAGGGCTGTCTTTCTAATGTCACGCCGATCGGGTAGACAACCGTTGGAGGGCCGCACTTGACGATTGCCGAACCCGAGCTCCGGCCTGCCGGAACTTTACCTGCGTTCGCGGACGAGGCGGAGCGCATCCGTGTGCTGCGCGCCTACGGGCTCGATTCGCTCGACGACGATCCCGAGCTGGCGGCGATCGCCAGGTTCACCGCCAGGCTGTGCGAGGCGCCGGTGGCGCTGGTCAGCCTGGTCGAGGAGGAACGCCAGCGGTTCCTCGCCGCCGAGGGCCTGGCAGCCAAGGAAACCCCGCGCGACATCTCGTTCTGCACCCACGCCATGCTCGGCGATGTGCTGATGGAAGTGCCCGACGCCACGCTCGATCCGCGGTTCGCGCACAATCCGCTGGTCACCGGCGACCCGCACATCCGCTTCTATGCCGGCCAGCCGCTGACCTCCGAGGAAGGGCTGCCGCTCGGCACGCTGTGCGTGATCGACGTGGCGCCGCGCCCAGCGGGACTGAACGCGTTTCAACGCGAAGGGCTGGCGCTGCTCGCCCAGACCACGATGCGCCGGCTGCGCTCGCGCCGCCACAGCCTGGCCGCTCGGCGTGAGCAGGACGAGCGCGAATCCTACCTCCACACGCTGGCCGATTCGATCCCGGCGATCGCCTGGTCGGCGACACGCGACGGGTACTTCGAGTACTTCAACAAGCGGATGGTCGATTTCACCGGCCTGCCCGACGACCAGACCGGCACCGCCTTCCATAGCGACGACTGGAAGGAAGCCAGCCTGGCCTGGCAGCATTCGCTGGCGACCGGCGAGATCTACGAAGTCGAGCATCGCCTGCGCCGCCATGACGGCGAATATCGCTGGATGATCAGCCGCGCGGTGCCGGTGCGCAACTCGAACGGCGAGATCGTCCGCTGGTTTGGCACCGCGGTCGACATTCACGACCTCCACGCCGCGTCCGAAGCGCATGACATGCTGGCCAGGGAGCTATCGCACCGGATCAAGAACATCTTCGCGGTGGTCTCCAGCCTGGTCGCGCTGTCGGTGCGCAAGCGGCCCGAGCTGGAAACGTTCGGCAAGGAGCTGATCGGCACTATTCAGGCGCTCGGCCGCGCCCACGACTACGTCCGCCCGGCCGAAGGCTCACGCCAGCGCAGCCTGCACGGCCTGCTCGCCGACCTGTTCGGGCCCTATGGCAGCGGCCAGGATGCCCGCGTGCTGGTCACCGGCGAGAACATGACCATCGCCTCGCGCGCGGCCACGCCGCTGGCGCTGGTGTTCCACGAGCTGGCGACCAATTCGGCCAAGTACGGCGCGCTGTCGGCCCCGGCCGGCACGGTCACGCTCGACATCGCCGACGAGGGCGACACGCTGCTGCTGCGCTGGGCCGAGCACGGCGGGCCGCCACCGGCGAGCGACCCGACCGACGGCTTCGGCTCCCGCCTGGTGGAAATGAGCGTCACCGGCCACCTCGGCGGGAACTGGGAACGCCGCTTCGAGCCGGACGGGATGGTCTGCGACCTGACCATCTCCAAGGCCGCCATCGCGACCTAGCGGGTCCTACGGGCGGGGCGGCGCGGTCTCGCGCATCGTCCAGAACACCGGCAGCACCGCCAGCGCCACCACCGCGATCATCACGCCGGGCACTTGCGGCCAGCCGGTGCGCTCGAGCAGCCATTGCGCGACCCACGGCGTCAGGCCGCCGAAGATCGCCGTCGCCAGGGTGTAGCCGAGGCCGAGGCCGCTGGCGCGGCTCTCCTCGGTGAACTGCTCGCCGGTGGCGATGGCGCCGACCGCGCTGACCCCGCCCGCGACCAGCGCCAGCACCACCGCTCCCGTCAGCGCGTAGGCGTACGAGGCGCCCGCCATAAGCGAGAACAGCGTGATCGGCAGCGCCGCGCTCAATACCGCCAGTACGATCAGCGCGGGCTTGCGGCCGTAGCGGTCCGCGAGAAGCCCGACGACCGGGGTGACCGCAATCACGGCAATGGCCGCGATGGTCGACAGCCACAGCGAATCCGCCTCGGTCATTGAGCCGAGCGAAGTGAGGAACGCGGGCACGTAACCGATGCCGACGTAGTAGGTGATCGAGCCCAGGGCCGAGATCGCGAAGGCCCGCGCCAGCCCCGCGCGCTGCCGCGAAATCGCGTGGACCAGCGGCCGCTTCGCCAGCGTGCCCGCCGCGCGCAGGCGCTCGAAATCGGGCGATTCCTCCATCGTCGAGCGGGCCAGCCAGACCGCGCCGGCGAGCGCCGCGCCGACGAAGAACGGGATCCGCCAGCCCCAGCTCTGCAGGTCCGCCTCGCTCATCAGGCTGACGGTCAGCGCCGCCACCGCCACCGCCAGCAGCGCGCCGACCTCGCTCGCCGCCGCCGCCAGCGAAGCCACCAGCCCGCGCCGCTCGGGCCGCGCGCCCTCGAGCAGGTAGGCGATCACGCCGGTGTACTCGCCGCCGACCGAGAACCCCATCACGCAGCGCAGGCCGAACAGCAGCCATGCGGCCAGTGGCCCGATCTGCGAGTGCGTCGGCAGCAGCGCGGTCGCCAGCATCGCCGCCGACATCACCGCCATCGACCACAGCAGCATCGGCCGCCGCCCGCGCCGGTCGCCGACATGCCCGAAAACCACCGCTCCCACCGGCCGCATCAGATAGGCGACCGCGAACCCGCCGAGCGTGGTCAGCAGCGAAGCCTCACCGCCGCCGAAGAACACGCGGGCAAGCACCGTGGCGAAGTAGAGGTAGAGCGTGAAGTCGTACCATTCGACCACGGTCGAAAACGCGGCGACCGCGATCGACTTGTTCGAGACGCGGTGGCTCATGCGGCGAACCCCGCGCCATCGGGCCAGCCGGGCGCTGCCAGGCCCATGACCTTGAATAGCTCGCCCATTTGCTCGGGTGCGGTCAGCCGGTGCTTCGCCCGCATCAGCGCATCCTGCTGCTCCGGAACGGACTTGGCCAGCACCTCGGCCCGCGCCTCAATGCCGAGCGCGCGCAGCCAGGCGCCTTGCGGCACGGTGCCGAGCCAGCGCGCGCCGTGGGCTTGCGCGACCTCCGCCAGCATGGCGAAATCGACGTGAGCGGTGAGGTCGGCATCGCCGGGAGCCACAAGAGGCTCGACCTTGCGGTGGGCGCGCACCGCTTGCAGCGTCGAGCCGGTGCGCGGGCGCTCGTGGCCGTAGTCGATGATGAGAGCCGCACCGCCCTGCACGGCCAGCCGCTGGGCGACTTCTGAGGCCACGGCAGCGGCGCCGGGGCGGGTCTCGATCACGGTGCCGACTTCGGCATCGCGGCGTACCTCGGGCACCGCGGCGTCCATCGGCAGGCCGCCGGCGGCGGGCACAAAATCCCCGCGCTCGTCGGTCGCGACCATAACCTCGCGCCAGCCCTGTGCAGTGCGGACCAGCTGGCGCACCGGCAGCGCATCGAAGAATTCGTTGGCCACCAGCAGCAGCGGTGCTTTCGTGGGCACGGTCGAGAGGTCGGCGTGGAACCGGGCCTGCGGCACAGCCGCCAATTGCAGCGGCCTGAGCGCCTCCGACCCCTCGACGAAATGCACTTCGGGTGCCAGGCCTGCTTGCCCCATCGCCCGCAAGGCATCGCGCGCCAGCGTGCCGCGCCCCGGTCCGAGCTCGACATACAGCACCGGCTCGGGCTGCCCCGCACGCTGCCACAGGTCGGCCAGCCACAGCCCGATCAGCTCGCCGAACATCTGGCTGATCTCGGGCGCGGTGACGAAGTCGCCGGCCGCGCCGAGCGGGTCCTTCGAAGCGTAATAGCGCGCGTTCGCTTCGCCCATGAACCGTTGCAGCGTAATCGGCCCGTCGGCCGCGATCAGCCGCCGGAAGCTGTCCGCCAAACTGCGTTCGGTCATGCCCCGGAAGGATTGGGGCCGGGTTTGCTCGTGCTGCCCAGCTCGGGCCGCATCAGCGACCAGGCGACCAGGCCCAGCCCAACGAGGATCAGCGGCAGGCTGAGCCATTGGCCCTGGCTCAGCCCGGTCTCGATCACGCGATGCTTGAGCTCGAAGTCGGGCTCGCGGAAGAACTCCACCACGAACCGCGCCGCGGCGATCAGCGCGGTGAACGCGCCGACCAGCAGGCCGGGGCGATAGCGGGCGCAGGTCTTCCAGAACAGCGGTAGCATGACCGCGACAATCAGCGCGCCTTCGAGCACCGCTTCGTAAAGCTGGCTGGGATGGCGCGGCAATCCCAGTGGGTCGGTCGGGAAGATCATCGCCCAGGACGCGTCGCTCGGCCGCCCCCACAGCTCGCCGTTGACGAAGTTGGCGAGCCGACCGAACAGCATCCCGAAGCCGACGTTGACCGCGATGTAGTCGCTCACCCGGATGAAGTTCAGCTTGCCGCGCCAGGCCACCCAGCCGATCGCCGCGACGACGCCGAGCACTCCGCCGTGGAAGCTCATCCCTCCTTCCCACAGCTTGAACAGCTCGAGGCTGGTGAACAGCTCAGGCTTGTAGAACGCCGCAAAGCCGAGCCGGCCGCCGAGGATGACCCCGAGCGTGCAATAGAAGAACAGGTCGTCGGCGTGGCGTTGGGCGAGCGGGCTGCCGGGCCCCTTGGCCATCCTCGACAGGTGCCAGTAGGCGAGGACGATGCCGGCAAGGTAGGCGAGCGAATACCAGCGCAGCTCGAACCCGCCGATCGCGAACAGGCTGCGCCGCATGCCGAGGTCCTCCCAGCGGATCGCTTCGGTCGTCGCTACGGCCAGCCAGTCGAGCATCGTGGTCCCCTTCGCCTCGCGCGCGCTTTGGCACGGAAACGGGCCCGCGCAAAGATTGCATGGCACCACCGAGGGGCTATGTGCGAGGCGTGAGCGCCCCGGTCATCCCCAACCAGCGCGCGGTGGTCGACCGCCGCATGCTGGCCGCCTCGGTTGCCGAGGCCGTGGAGGCCATGGGCGCCGAGAAGGCGCGGCCGAGGATCGTCGAGTTGTTGCGCGGCTCGCTGGAGGCCGGGCGCGACGAACTGACCCGCCGCCTCGGCGAAAACTCCAGCGCCGGGCACGAGTTCACCCACGGCCAGGCGTTCCTGGTCGATCAGCTGATCCGCGTGCTGCACGATCACGTCATCGGCGACCTGTTCGCCAAGCCGGGCCGCACCAAGGCCGAGCGGCTGACGCTGATCGCGGTCGGCGGCTATGGCCGCGGCGAGATGGCGCCGCATTCGGACGTCGACATCGCCTTCATCACCCCGGGCAAGCCGCCGCCGTGGTGCGAGCAGGTGATCGAGGCGCTGCTCTATTTCCTCTGGGACCTGGGCCTCAAGGTCGGCCATTCGACCCGCTCGCTCGACGAGATGGTCAAGATGGCCAGGGCCGACCTGACCATCCGCACCGCGATCCTCGAGGGCCGTTACCTGTGGGGCGACCAGGAGCTTTACGACCAGGCCGCCAAGCGCTTCTGGAGCGACGTGGTGCCCGGGTCCGAAGCGAAGTTCGTGGCCGAGAAGCTGGCCGAGCGCAACGCGCGGCACCGGCGGATGGGCGACAGCCGCTATGTGGTCGAGCCCAATGTCAAGGACGGCAAAGGCGGCCTGCGCGACCTGCAGACTCTGTACTGGATCGGCAAATACATCCACCGCGTGCGCGATTCCGCCGAGCTGGTCGATGTCGGCCTGTTCAGCGCCCGCGAATACCGCAGCTTCCGCCGCGCCGAGGGGTTCCTGCTGGCGGTGCGCTGTCACCTGCACATCATCACCCACCGCGCCGAGGACCGGCTGACCTTCGACCTGCAGCGCGAAGTGGCCAGGCGGATGAACTTCGCCGACCGGCCCGGCAAGAGCGCGGTCGAACGGTTCATGCAGTACTACTTCATGCAGGCGCAGCACGTCGGCAACCTGACCGGCGTGTTCCTCGCCCACATCGACGAGCAGATGGCATTGAAGAGCCGCCGCCCGAGCGGCCTTCTGGCCAATTTCCGCGCCCGCCCGCGCCCGCTCAAGGGCTACAACGTGGTCGCCGGGCGGCTGTGTGCGCCTGGCGACGACTGGTTCCGCGACGATCCGGTGCGGCTGATCGAGCTGTTCCAGATCGCCGAGGAAGAAGGCCTCGAGGTCCATCCCGAAACCATGCGCATGGCGCGGCGCGATGCCGAACTGATCAAGGACGACGTGCGCCGCGACCCGCGCGCCAACGTCCAGTTTTTGAAGCTGCTGACCGGGCGCAACGACCCCGAAACCGTGCTGCGGTGGATGAACGAGGCCGGCGTGTTCGGGCGCTTCGTGCCCGACTTCGGCAAGGTCAACGCGCAGATGCAGTTCGACATGTACCACCACTATACGGTCGACGAGCACACCATCCGCGCGATCGGCCTGCTGGCCCAGATCGAGCGCGGCGAGCTGCGCGAGGACCACCCGCTGGCCTCCGAGCTGATCCCGCAAGTCGCCAGCCGCCACGCGCTCTACGTCTCGACCCTGCTGCACGATATCGCCAAGGGCCGCGGCGGCGACCATTCGGTGCTCGGCGCGGAGATCGCGCTGAAGCTGTGCCCGCGACTGGGGATGAGCGAGGACGAGGCCGAGCTGACCTCATGGTTGGTGCGCTGGCACCTGTTGATGAGCTCGACCGCGTTCAAGCGCGACCTGTCCGATCCCCAGACGATCAGCGATTTCGTCGAGCAGGTGCAGACGCTGGAGCGGCTGCGCCAGCTCACGCTGCTGACCATCGTCGATATCCGCGCGGTCGGCCCCGGCATCTGGAACAGCTGGAAGCGCCAGTTGCTCTCCGAGCTTTACGAGCTGGCCGAGGAACGCCTGCGGCTCGGCCACAAGCGCCACGGCCGCAAGGAACGGATCGAAGCCAAGAAGGCGCGCGTGGCCGAGCTGCTCGGCAAGGAAGCCCACTTCATCGACGAGCTCAGCGACCGCTTCGACGACGCCTACTGGATCGCCGAGCCCGAGGACGTGATCGCGCTCAACATGCCGATCTACGCCTACGCCAGGCGCAACGAGGACAAGCTGACGATCCACGCCCAGTACTACCCGGCCCGCGGGGCAACGCTGGTGACGGTGATCGGCGAAGACCACCCGGGGCTGTTCTTTCGCATTGCCGGCGGGATCAGCCTGGCCGGGGCGAACATCATCGATGCGCGCATCCATACGACGCGCGTCGGCAAAGCGGTCGACAATTTCCTGGTTCAGGACCCGCTCGGCAAGCCGTTCCGCGAGAAGGAGCAACTGGCCCGGCTGCAGAAATCGATCGAGGATTCGCTTGCCGGCCGGATCGAGCTGGTGCCCCAGCTGGCCAAGCGCCCGCTGGCGCGGCCGCGCGCGGAAAGCTTCGAGGTGCGCCCGACGGTGCTGTTCGACAACAAGGCCTCGGGCCGCTTCACCGTTATCGAGGTGACCGCGCGCGACCGCCCTGCGCTGCTCAACAAGCTCGCCCGGGCGCTGTTCGAATGCCGGCTGATGGTCAATTCGGCGCACATCACCCACTACGGCGAGCGCGCCGTCGACACCTTCTATGTCACCGACCTGCTCGGCGGGAAGGTGACCGGCCAGGAACGCTTGAAGGCACTCGAGACCGCGCTGCTCGCTGCCGCGGCCGAGCCGGCGCAAGCGGTGGCGGCCTAGGACAATGGCCGAGGCCAACCCGCTGCTCGCCTACGGAGCGTGGCTGGCCGAGACTCCGGATGCCTGGCTCGACGCGGCGCTGAGCGCGGCGCAGAACGCCTTCATCGATACACTCGGCGTCGCCATCCCGGGCGCGGCCGAGCCGGTGACCCGCAAGGTTTTCGCCACCGTGCGCGCCTGGGGTGAAGGACCCTGCACGGTCATCGGCGCGGACCTGCGGCTGGCGGCGCCGTGGGCCGCGCTCATCAACGGCACCGCCGCCCACGCGCTCGACTTCGACGACAACTTCGACCCGCCGAAAGCCCACGCCAGCGCGGTGCTGGTGCCGGCGATCCTTGCGCTCGCCGAGCAGGAACAGCTCTCGGGCCGCGCCTGCCTCGATGCTTATATCGCGGGCCTGCAGATCATGGGCCGCGTCGGCCAGGGGGTGAACCCGGCGCACCGCAACCGCGGCTGGCACGCCACCGGCACCGTCGGCGCGATCGGTGCCGCGGCGGCCTGCGCCCGGCTGCTGCGCTTGCCGGCGCAGGAGGCGGCCTTCGCGCTGTCCATCGCCACCAGCCTGGCCGGCGGATTCATGAGCCAGTTCGGGACCATGACCAAGCCGCTCCACGCCGGCCTCGCCGCCCAGGCCGGAGTCATGGCCGCGAGCTTGGCGCGCGCGGGCATCGACGCCGGGCTCGGCACGCTCGACGGGCCCACCGGCATGAACCGGCTGATGGTCGGGCCCGACCTCGAGGAACTGCGCGCCGGGCTGACCCACATCGAGCACGGCCAGACCTTGCGCTTCGAGACGGAGAGCGTCGGCGAGCCGCTGCTGATCCTGTCCAGCGGGCTCAAGGTAAAGCGCTTCCCCAACTGCGGCAGCGCGCACCGGGCCATGGACGGGCTGCTCGCCTTGCGCGAACGCCATGCCTTCGCCGCATCCGATATCGCCGAGATTCGCGTTTCAGCGCCCGCCAGCCACCTCGCCAACCTGATGTACCAGGACCCGACGACGCCTGCCCAGGCCAGGTTCTCGCTCGGATACGCGCTGGCGGTGATCGCGCTCCATGGCCGCTGTGCGCTCGGCGATTTCAGCGAAGCGGCGATCGCCGCGCCCGAGCCGCGCGCGCTGTTCCCGCTGGTCCGCCGCCTGCCCGTCGACAAGAGCGAAGGCGAGTTCGCTACTGTAGTCGAAGTCGCGCTCCACGATGGCACAACCCACAGTATCGCCATCGAAATGCCCGTCGGCAGCCTTGCGGCGCCGCTTTCCGACCGGCAATACGCGACCAAGTTCGACGAGTGCGCCGCGGGGCTCATCCCGGCGAGCGAGCTGGCGGACCTAAAGAGGAGTTTGAGCAAGTTGGCGGACCTTGCGTCCATCGCCCCGGTCATGGACCGGTTGGCGCACATGTGGTCGTCCCCGGGGGACGCACATGATGCCTGACACGCGCTATACCGCGCTGGTGCTGGCCGCGACGCGCGGCGGCGCGCGCGATCCGCTGGCCCAGGCCGGCGGTGTCTCGCACAAGGCGTTCATCGACCTCGCCGGCAAGCCGATGCTGCGCCGCGTGGTCGAAGGGGTGATCGACAGCGGCCGCGTCGGCCGGGTGATTGTCTCGATCGAGCAGGAAGCGATGGACGAGGCGAAGCAGATTCTCGCCGGGCTCGATCAACGCGTGCCGATCACTTACACGCCATCGAAGGAAAGCATCGGTGCCAGCGCCGCTGCGGCGACGGCCGAATTCGCCGACGCCGTGCCGATGATCGTGACCACCGCCGACAACGGCCTCCACACCGGGGCAATCGTGCAATCGTTCTGCGACCAGCTCGACCATGTCACCGTCGATGGCGCATTGGGCCTTACCGATGCGCAATACGTGCTCGACAAATACCCCGACGGCGCGCGCGCCTTCCACCGCTTCCGCGACGGCCAGTTCTCGAGCTGCAACCTTTACGCCTTCCTCAGCCCCGAGGCGTTCAAGGGCGCGGCGGTGTTCAACGGCGGCGGCCAGTTCGGCAAGAAGCCCAAGCGCCTGATCGGCGCCTTCGGGCTGGTCGCGTTCCTGGTCTACAAGACGCGCCTGGTAAAGGTCCGCCCGTTCATCCGCTTCCTCTCGCGCGCCATCGGAGTGCGCACCGAGCCGGTGTTCCTGCCCTTCGCCGAAGGCCCGATCGACATCGACCGGATGAGCGACTGGCAACTCGCCGAACGCATCATCCGCGAGCGCGAGGGGACGGCCTAAGCCCGCTCTCCGAACAACGCCGTACCAACGCGCACGTGTGTTGCACCGAGCATGATCGCGGTTTCGAAATCGCCACTCATGCCCATGCTGCGCCCATCTAGCCCAAAGTCGCGAGCTAGCTTGTCGAGGAAAGCGAAGAACGGTGCGGGCTCGATGTCGAGTGGCGGCACGCACATCAGGCCGGCGAGCGGGATTTCGGCCGCGCGGGCTTCGGCGATGAGGGCGGCCAGCTCGGCGATGGCGACGCCGCCCTTCTGCTCCTCGGCGCCGATGTTGACCTGGACGAAGCACGGCACCTGCTTGCCGGCCTTGTCCATCGCTCGCGCCAGCGCGGCGACCAGGCTGGCCCGGTCGAGCGAATGGATCGCGTCGAACAGCGCCACCGCCTCGTCGGCCTTGTTCGACTGCAACTGGCCAACGAGGTGTAGCTCGGCCCCCGGGTAGCGCTCGCGCAGTTCGGGCCACTTGGCTTGCGCTTCCTGCACGCGGTTCTCACCGAACACCCGCTGGCCGGCCTCGATCAGCGGCGCGATCGCTTCAGCGGCATGCGTCTTGCTCACGGCCACCAGCGACACTTCGCCGCGCTCGCGCCGGGCGAGGCGGCAGGCCTGGGCGATGCGCTCCTCGACCGCCGCGAGCAGGGTGGCTGCGCTTTCCATCGGCCGCGCTATAGCGGGGCGATGGGCGTTCGCCATGCTTTGCCGAACCTGTGGCTGCTCTCCGACGAGCGCAACGACGCGGTGCTGGAGGACGCGCTGCGGCGCCTGCCGCGCGGCTCGGGGTTCATCTTTCGACATTACCACCTGCCACCCGAAGCGCGGGTCGCGCGCTGGTTCGAACTGCTGCGCATCGCCCGCGCGCGCGGGCATGTCGCGGTGCTGGCCGATAGCGCGCTCACAGCGCTCGAATGGGGGGCGGATGGCGTCTATGGCGCACCGCGTGCGCTCACTCCAACGCGCGACCTGCTGACGCTGGCGACGGCGCACGACCTCGCCGAGATCGGCCTCGCCAACCGCGCACGGGCCGACGCCTTGCTGTTGTCCCCGGCTTTTCCAACCCGCTCGCATCCCGACGCCGGACCACTCGGCCCGGTGCGCTTCCGCCTGCTCGCCGCCCACGCCGCAATGCCGGTGATCGCCCTCGGCGGCATGACGCCACCCACCGCCCATCGCCTCGGCTGGCCACGCTGGGCGGCAATCGACGGGCTGTCGTGAGCGCCGCAGGCAGGAGGTATTTCGCGCAAAGACGCAAAGACGCGAAGATTGAGTGCGGCTTCGCCGCAGAAACCCTTTGCGCCTTGGCGTCTTTGCGCGAAACAAAACGTGATTCTTGACGGCGAGTCCGGCGAGGAGGATGATACGCGCCGGACGGAAGTTAGGGGAACCGACATGGCCAGTCGCGCGATGACGCGCTCGGACAGGGGACCACAGCCGGCGGACTGGCGCGCGGCGTTCCGCCGGTCGCTGGCGCGCGCCGGGCAGCTGGCGGGCGCGGGCGTGCTCGGGGTGGCGACGCTGTTCCTTGCCCTGGCGCTGGTTTCCTACACCCAGACCGACCCTTCGGCCTCGACCGCTGCGGGCGGAGAGGTGGCCAACTGGATGGGCCGCCCCGGCGCCTGGATCGCCGAGCGGGCGCTGTTTGCGTTCGGGCTGGTTTCGGTGCTGCTGATCCCCGCGCTCTACGCCACCGCGCGCAAGCTGTGGCGCGATGCCGAACAGCAGGAAACCCCGCACGGCGGGCGCTGGTGGGGCACGCTCGGCTTGCTGGTGCTGGCGATGGCGCTGCTCGGCACCGCGGTAACGCTGGCGACCGAAAGCGTTGGCAACCTGCCGGCCTCGCTCGGCGGCATCGTCGGCCTGCTCGGCGCCGGCGGCGTGCGCGCGATCGCTTCGCGCGTGCCCGAGGCGGCCCAGTTCTGGAGCATTGCGGGAGCCTGGGTGGTGTGCGTCGGCCTCGGCGCCTTCCTCGCCGGCCGGGTGTTTGCGTTCGACTGGGCGCGTTTGATGACGCTGCCCGACATGCTGCGCCGCATGCCCGCGCTGCCCGGCCGCGAGCCCAACCCGTTCAAGCCGCAACGCGACCGCCGCGTACAGCGCCTCGAGCCGCTCGACGAAGCGGGTGACCTGCCCCCGCGCAAGCCGCCCGAGATCGCCGACACCCGTCACCCGCCGCAGCCCGCCAAGGTGGCCGGCAAGGCGCAGCAGCAGGACCTGTTCGAAAGCTATCAGCTGCCGAGCCTCGACCTGCTCGCCGATCCTCCAGTCGACAAGGTGCCCAAGCTCGACAAGCTGGCGCTCGAGCGCAATGCGCGGCTGCTCGAAAACGTGCTCGACGATTTCAACGTCAAGGGCGAGATCACTGCGGTCCGCACCGGCCCGGTGGTGACGATGTACGAGCTCGAGCCGGCACCGGGCATCAAGGCCAGCCGGGTGATCGGCCTGGCCGAGGATATCGCCCGCAACATGAGCGCGATCAGCGCGCGCGTCAGCCCCATCCCCGGCCGCACGGTGATGGGCATCGAGCTGCCCAATGCCCACCGGCTCACGGTGAGCTTCAAGGAACTGGCCGCCTGCGAGGCGTTCGCCGAAAACAAGGGCAACCTGCCGATCATCCTCGGCAAGGACATCTCCGGCGAGCCGGTGGTGGCCGACCTGGCGGCAATGCCGCACCTGCTGGTCGCCGGCACCACCGGCTCGGGCAAGTCGGTCGGCCTCAACTGCATCCTGCTGTCGTTGCTTTATCGCTTCACCCCGGCCGAATGCCGGCTGATCCTGATCGATCCCAAGATCCTCGAGCTGAAGAGCTACGACGAGATCCCGCACCTGCTCTCACCGGTCGTGACCGAGCCGGCCAAGTCGATCCGCGCCCTGAAGTGGACGGTCGAGGAAATGGAACGCCGTTATCGCATGATGAGCGACATCGGCGCGCGCAACATCAACGGCTTCAACGAGCGGGTGAAGGCGGCAATCGCCAAGGGCAAGCCGATGGGCCGCCGCGTCCAGGCCGGGTTCGACCCCGACACCGGCGAGGAAATCGTCGTCGAGGAGCAGCTCGATTACCAGCCGCTGCCGCAGATCGTGCTGATCGTCGACGAATTGGCCGACCTGATGGTCACCGTCGGCAAGGAAATCGAAGTGCTGATCCAGCGCCTCAGCCAGAAGAGCCGCGCCGCCGGCATCCACCTGATCATGGCCACCCAGCGCCCTTCGGTCGACGTCATCACCGGGGTGATCAAGGCCAACCTGCCGACCCGCATCAGCTTCCACGTCACCAGCCGGATCGATAGCCGCACGATCCTGGGCGAACAGGGCGCCGAGCAGCTGCTCGGCAAGGGCGACATGCTCTACAAGTCGGGCAGCGGCGCGCTGCGCCGGGTGCACGGGCCCTTCGTGTCCGACGAAGAAGTCGAGCGCGTCGCCGAGCACTGGCGCGGCCAGGGCACCCCCGAATACGTCGATTCTGTCACCGAGGAGCCCGAGGACGGCTACTTCGGCTTCGACGACGAGTTCACCGCCAGCGACAACCCCGATGAGCGCAAGTACCGCCAGGCCTGCCAGATCGTGTTCGAGAACCAGAAGGCGAGCGGCTCGTGGCTGCAGCGCCAGATGGGGGTGGGCTACAACACCGCCGCCAAGTGGATCGAGCGGATGGAGGCGGACGGCTTTGTGGGGCCGGCGAACCACGTCGGGCGGCGCGACATCTACCGCGATCGCGACGGCAATCCTCTGTGAGATGAACTGGCATCGGCCCTCGCGAGCCTTGCTCATGGGGGTCGCTGCCGCGCTGCTCACGGCTTGCTCCGAGTCCGGCGCCGAGCGGCGCTTTCGCTATGCCGATGCGGTCGAGGTGCCGGCCGCGGTCACCGAGCGGGCCGAGTTGGTGGCGCTGCTGGCGGGCTTCGCCCATCGCGAGGGGCTGGCTTTCGAGGACACCTCGCCGCGCGCGGAGCGGATCAGCAATGGCCGTCAGACGCTGGCGCTGCTGATCCGCCGCCCGCTGACCAGCGGCCGCCAGTGGGCCGAGATCGAGGTCACGGCGGACGGCAACGACCCCGCGCTCGTCACCTTCACCGAGCCGCTGGACGAAGGCGTGGCGGCCGATTCGGCGCAAGACCGCGCCGCGCTGGTGGCCGAATTACGCCGCCAGTGGCCCGCCACCCGCCAGGTTCCGCTGCTGCCCGACGGCGGCATTGCCCGGCGCTAGCATTCCGCCGGCGCGCTGGTGCCATTCGCTCGCTTCGACCGTTGCCTTGCTGCATGAGGGACGTGCTCGAAATCTTCCTCGAGATCGTGCTGGCGATCGCCGGCGCGGTGGCGTTCTCGGCGCTGACCGTCGGCGGCACGGTCCTGCTGGCCGGCTGCGTGCTGTTCGGCGGATGCTGGAGCCTGCTCGGCTGGCACAAGCGCCGCGCGGCGCGGACGCGCGAAACCGACTGAGCGCGCTTTTCTCGGCTCGGCGTCTGTGCAAGTCTCCGGCGCGACGGAGAGGACCACCATGGCGAGCCGATACCAAGCCGCAGCCCTGGGCTTTGCGCGTACCGCGTGCTTGTTGGCGGCAGTCCTGCTGGCCGCTTGCCAGCCGGCGGCGCCCGACCGGAACGAGGATCGCGCGGCGATCCACCGCCTGCTGGTCGATTACGGCCGCACGCTCGACGCGCGCGATTTCGCGGGGTTCGCCGCACTGTTCGCCGAGGACGGCGTCTATCTCGCCGGGGGCGGCGGCGAGGCGTTGTCCGGCGCCGAGGCGGGCGAGGCGATGCGCCGCGTGTTCGCCGAGAACGCGCTGGGCTTCGCCGAGCCCAACTATCACCTGTTCTTCAACGAGACCGTCGAATTCAGCGGATCGGACAGCGCCAGCGCCAGCTCGAAGTCGCTCTACATGGTGCCGGGCGATGGCGGCGCGCCGCGCGCGGCGATGATGGCGCAGTACGACGACGAGCTGGTGCGCGAAGGCGGGCGATGGAAATTCGCTCGCCGCGTCGTGCGCGCTCTGATGCCCGCTCCGGCCCCACGCTGACCCCCACGCTGACCCCCACGCTGACCCCCGCACTGACCGACGCACTTTCCTCGCCCCGGCGACTGTGCAATCATGTTGTCAACACAACGAAGCGGAGGGGAGAACGCCAATGAGCCCGTTGCCTTCACGTCTCGCCATGATGGCCGCAGCTCTCGCCGCCTCGTTGGTCGCGCCGTCCATTGCCGCGCAGGAACGCCCCGCCGACCTGACCGTGCTGCCGCCGGTGCCGACCGATTACCAGCCGCCGCGCACCACGTGGGGCGATCCCGACCTCAGCAACACCTACCAGATCGAATTCCACAACTCCGGGCGCATCCTGTTCCAGCGCCCGCCGGCCTACGGCAACCGCGTGTGGGTCAACGACGAGGAGTTCGCTCGCAGGTTGGCGGCGGCCGAGCGCTCGGATTCGAACTACTCGCCCGAAGGACAGGGTATCAACTACCCTGGCAGCCAGGGCCTGGCCGAGTGGATGCGCACTTCGCCGTTCGCCAAGCGCACCAGCCTGCTGGTCAGCCCCGCCGATGGCCAGCTGCCGGCGTTGACGGCACAAGGCCGGCGGCTGTTCGAGGCCGGCCGTTCCGGCTGGGTGCCGGGCCAGGAATACGACTGGGTGACCGATTTCGACACCTGGGACCGCTGCATCACGCGCGGTTTCCCCACCTCGATGTTCCCCAATCGCTACAACAACGGCATCCGCGTGTGGCAATCGCCCGGCTACGTGGTGATCCACATGGAGATGCTCGGCCTGAGGATAGTCCCGCTCGGCGACACGCCCGCCTGGCCGGCCGCGGTCGAGCAATGGATGGGCCACGGCCGCGGGCGCTGGGAAGGCGACACGCTGGTCATCGAGACTACGAACATCCAGTCGGGCGATGCCGTCACCCACGACCCGGGCCGGCGCTCCGCCGCGCCGGTGATCGTGACCATGATCGGCGGGGCGCCGTTCAACACCATACCGATGAGCGAACAGACCCGCATCGTCGAGCGGCTGACCATGACCGGGGCCAATACCCTGCTGCACGAGCTGACCTATTCCGACCCGGCGACATTCACCGCGCCGTGGACCACGCAGATCGAATGGGTCAGGGACGACGACTACCAGTTCTACGAATACGCCTGCCACGAGGGCAACGACGCGATCCGCGGCTACATCAGCTCGTCGCGCGCCAAGCGCCGCGACCTGGCGGCGGGAGTGATCCAGCCCGAGCCGCTGGAGCAGGACGACCGCTCGCGCTTCATCACCGTGTTCGACCGCGATCCGGGCGTCGCCCCGCCCCCGGCGCCGCCGGCACCGGCCGCGAGCGAAGGCGGCGGTTAGGAGAGGGATCATGGCCAGCAAGTACGAAGCCGAAGTCTATCACTGCATGGACCCGACACTCGAGCTCTACGAGCGCACCACGGTGCCGCTGCACCGGGCGATCCTGCTCAATTACTGGCGCCACGTGCACCTCGAAGGCGCGGCGATGTTCGAGGAGATCACCGCGCCCGACATGATGGGCGACGACCCGGTCTATCACATCACCTGGGGCGAGAGCCCGTTCCAGGTCGAGGGCAAGAAGGGCGTGTTCGATTTCTATTCGAGCATCGGCGACATCGTGCTGTGGAATTCCGGCGACAAGATCGCGGTCGCCGACTGGGGTATCGCCGACGAGATGTGGTTCCACCAGATGTCGACCGGCGCCGAGCTCAAGAAGATCGGCCAGAAGGTCGAGAAGGACGACGGCCTGTACCTGGTCTCGAGCCGGCAAGCGTTCATCTGGCCCTACAACAGCCAAGCCCTCTTGACCGGCGAGCACTTGTACGAGGACAAGTCGACGCTGACGATCGAGGAGATCGATCCGGCGGAATACATGACGGCGGAGCGCGTGCGCGAGATTCACCAGGAATGCCTCGCCGCAATGGAAGCACAGAGGGGCCCGGACTACTGGGTCTACAGGGAGGGATGACGATGAAGATTGCCGCAAGCCTGCTGGCCGGGGCCGCGCTGGCGCTCACCGCAGCTCCCGCGCAAGCCGAATGGGTCGCCAGCTGGACCGCCAGCCCGCACGCCCCGCTCGGCGCTGCAACCACCGGGCCCTTCGCCCCGGCGAGTTACGAGAACGCCACGATCAGCCAGATCCTGCGGATTACCGAGGGCGGCGGCAAGGTGCGGGTGCGATTCTCGAATCGCTACGGCCCGGCGCCGCTCGAGATCGGCGCGGCACGGATCGTCCAGATCGACGAGCAGAATCGCGAGATCGCCGGGTCCGCCCGCACGCTGACCTTCGGCGGCGAGCCCGGCGCGGTAATCCCGCGCGGAGCGCCGTTCGTCAGCGACGCGGTCGCGGTCGAGCTGCCCGATCTGGCGCGGCTCAAGGTCGAGATTTTTCTCCCCAGGGCGACCGGGCCTTGTACCTGCCACCTGACCGGGGTCGACGAGCTCGCGGTCTCGCCGCCGGGCAACTTCGTGGGCCGCCCGTTCGAGCCGGTGTCGAGAGCACAGTACCGCGCGTTCCTTTCCGCGGTCGAGATCGATTCGCCCGACGCGCTCGGGACCATCGTCGCCTATGGGGATTCGATCACCGACGGGGTCGGCGCACCCCCGGGAGGCAATGGACGCTGGCCCGACGTGCTCGCCGACCGGCTGCAGGCCGCAGGAGCCGAATGGGCGGTCGCCAACCAGGCGATCAGCGGCAACCGCGTGCTCAGCCCGGGAATGGGCGAGAGCGCATTGTCGCGCTTCGACGAGGACGTGCTGAGCCTGCCGGGAGTCAAATACATCATCGTGTTCGAGGGAGTGAACGACATCGGCCAGCGTTTCGGGCCGCAACGCGCGCCGGGCGGCGGTGGCGGACCCGGCGGGCTGACGCTCGACCAGCCGCAGATCACCGTCGAACAAATGATCGCAGGCTATCGGCAGCTGATCGCCCGCGCCCACGCCAAGGACATCAAGGTGATCGGCTCACCCATTGGCCCCTACAAGGGCGCCAGCTACTGGTCTGAGGAAGGCGAGGCGGCGCGCCGGCGGATCAACGACTGGATCGTCAATTCCGGCGAATTCGACGGCGTGGTGCGGCTCGACACCGCCTTCGCCGATCCGGCCGATCCCGCGGCGATGCGCGACGGCTATCATATCGGCGATTTCCTCCACGGCAGCCCCGCCGGGTTGCGGGCGGTCGGCGAATCGATCGACCTGGCGCTGTTCCGGGCGGATTGACGCCTAGCCCGGGGACACCGGCCGGGATCGTCGTCCGATCAACTCGAGCAGGCGGCCGGCGATCTCGCGCTCGCCCATGACCACGTGTTCGACGCCGAGCTTGTGCAAGTGCTCGACCTCGTCATCGGAATGCGCGCGGGCGTAGATCGTCAGCTCGGGGTTCATGCGGCGGGCGCGATGGGCGATCGCGCCGCCTTCGAATCCTTCCGGAATGGCGATGATCAGCTTCTTCGCGTCCGCGATGCCGGCCTGAGCCAGCACGTTCGGGTCGGCAGCGTTGCCGGTCACCACGGTGAACCCTTCGGCCAGTGCATTGCGCGCCAGGTCGGGCTCGTCCTCGACGATGACCAGCGCCCGCGTGGTTTTCCGGGCCCCGGCCGCCACCAGGCTGCCGACCCGGCCGTAACCGACCAGGATGGTGTGCTCGCGCCGCTCGCGCTCGCGCTTCTGTTGCGCGGCCACGGCCTCGAGCTCCTCCGCTTTGCGTACCCTCGACAGCCGCCCGGCTACGGCGGAGAACACCAGCGGATTGGCGAAAATCGACAAGATCGCGCCGGCGAGGATCAAGTCGCGGCCCTCGGGCGGCAGGATGCCGAGTCCGGCGCCGAGCCCGGCGAGAATGAAGGAGAACTCGCCGATCTGCGCGAGGCTGGCGGCCACGGTCAGCGCGGTCCTGGTCGGATGGCCGAACAGCCGCACAATGGCGAACGCGGCGACCGACTTGCCGAACACGATAATCAGGAACGTCGCCAGCAACGGCCACGGCTGCTCGATCACTACCGCGGGATCGAACAGCATGCCCACCGAGACAAAGAACAGCACCGCGAAGGCGTCGCGCAGAGGCAGCGTCTCTTCGGCTGCGCGGCGGCTCAGCTGCGTCTCGCCGAGAATCATTCCGGCGAAGAAAGCACCGAGCGCAAACGAGACGTCGAACACATAGGCGGCACCAAACGCCACGCCGAGCGCGATGGCGAGGACTGCAAGGCGGAACAGTTCGCGCGAACCGGCATGCGCAACCCAGTGCAGGACCGCGGGAATGACGCGCCGCCCCACGAGCAGCATAAAGGCAATAAAGCCGGCGATCTTGAGCAGTGTGATTGCAAAGACCATCGCGATGTCGCTGCCTCGCGAGGCGTCGCCTTCGAGGAGCTGTGCGATCGGCGGTAACAGCACCAGCGCAATGACCATCGCCAGATCCTCGACGATAAGCCAGCCAACGGCGATCCGTCCTCGCTCGGTGTTGATCAGATCGCGGGCCTGCAGTGCCCGCAGCAGCACCACGGTGCTCGCAACCGACAAGGCGAGGCCGAACAGCAGCCCGGCGGCGAGCGACCAGCCGAGCGTCACTCCGAGCCCGAGGCCGAGCGCCGTGGCCACGGTGATCTGCACCAGCGCGCCCGGCACTGCGATGTTCTTCACCGAAAGCAGGTCACGCAACGAGAAGTGCAGCCCCACGCCGAACATCAGCAGGATCACGCCAATCTCGGCGAGCTCATTGGCGAGCGAGGTATCGGCAACAAAACCGGGGGTGAACGGCCCGACAAGCACTCCCGCAAACAGATACCCCGCGAGCGGCGAAACGCGAAGGCGATGCGCGATCGCGCCCATCACGAATGCGGCGACGAGACCGAGAACGATGGTGGCGATAAGCGGGGTGTGATGCGGCATGGATTCTCCTGGTTTCGCGGGGCCACGCGGACCCCGCGAAGTGTCGTGATCAGGCCGAGGCGGCGATCAGCATCGCTGCCACGCCGCCCGTCGAAGCCGCGCCCAACAGGACCAGGGGCACGAACCACCACGGAGGCTTGCGTCGTTTCGGTTTCATATCGAGTTCCGATGACACGCCGCACCGCGCGCTCGCGAAGGAGCGCGCCGCGGCGACCGACGGAGGACGCCCTCGGGCGCCCGGCGACGTCAGGCTGCCGGAGGGGCTCGCGGGCCATGCGCCCGGGTGAGCGGACGCGAGGGAAATGGGGCGGCATCGCGCCCGAGCGGACGGGCGCGATCGGCAGAAGCGAGCCGGCTGCCGAAGAGTTCGTCCCGCGAGGCGACGAGCGAAAGCCCCGCATCGAGGTTACGGCCGGGGTCCGGACGCTTCGCCGCCTGGACCAGAGCCTTGGCCTTGGGCAGCTTCGGGCTGAGCGCCAGCGACGCGGTGGCCGGATCGAAGGCCGATCCGACCAGCCTGGTGCGCGTCAGCTCGCCGGTCGGGGCCGCGCTCAGCAGCACGACTACCAGCGCCAGCCAGCTCCACAACCGGAAGCCGGACCGACGCCCGCTCAAGTGGATCGTGGTGTCGGGATCGTACGTCGCCATCGCAAGTGTAAGCTATCGCATCGAACTCGGTTCCGCGACCCGGAAATCCGCCGTCCTGCTTCTTCCCGGCCGCGGCGATTGTGCAATTGCCACTTCATCCGTACCGAATGGCACCGCCAAACGGCGATCCAGGCCCGCCGGCACGCAGGAGAAACGTCATTTCGCGGCGCAAGACCCAGGTGGTGGTGGTCGGCGGCGGGGCCGGCGGGCTCGAGCTGGTCCGCCGCTTGGGTGCCCGCTTCGGCCGCGAGCGGCACGACATCATCCTGGTCGAAAAGAACCGCACCCACATCTGGAAGCCGCTGCTGCACGAGGTGGCGGCCGGCTCGCTCGACGCCAACCTCGACGAGGTCGGCTATCGCAGCCATTGCCACCGCTGGGGCTATCGCTTCTTCCTCGGCGCGCTCGAAAGCGTCGACCGGCAAGCGCGCCGGGTGGTGCTGGCGCCGATGCTCGACGAGGACGGCAGCGAGATCGTCGCCCGCCATGCGATCCGTTACGACTGGCTGGTGGTCGCGGTCGGCTCGGTGTCGAACGATTTTGCCACGCCCGGTGTCGCCGCCAACTGCATGTTCCTCGACGACCGCACCGGCGCCGACCGGTTCCGCAACCGCCTGCTCGACCACTGCCTGCGAGTGTCGCGGGCGATGAGCGAGGATCCCGCCGCCGATGCGCACGTCAAGATCGTCATCGTCGGTGGCGGGGCGACAGGCGTCGAGCTGGCGGCCGAGCTGTACAATGCGGCCGGCGCGCTCAGGTACTATGGCCTCGAAGTGTTCGACGAGAGCCGGCTGGAGATCACCCTGCTCGAGGCCGGCCCACGCATCCTCCCGGCGCTACCCGAGAGGCTTGCCGATGCCGCCAGGGAAGAGCTCGAGGCGCTCGGTGTGCGGGTGCTGACCGGGGTGCGGGTGACCGAGGCTCAACCGCACGCGATCGTGACCGGGGGCGGCGAGCGCATCGAGGGCGACCTGCTGGTCTGGGCCGCCGGGGTTCAGGCGCCCGCGCTGCTCGACGGGCTCGACCTGGAAACCAACCGCCTGCACCAGCTGGTGGTGCGCGACACCTTGCAGACCACCCGCGACGACCGCGTGTTCGCGATCGGCGATTGCTGCTCGTACACCCCGGCGGGCGCCGACCGGCCGGTGCCGCCGCGCGCCCAGGCGGCGCACCAGATGGCACAGGCGGTATTCGGCAACCTGGTGCGGGCGATGGCGGGGAAGCCGCTCAAGCCGTTCGTCTATCGCGACCACGGCTCGCTGGTCTCGCTGAGCCGGTTCTCGACCGTCGGCAGCCTGATGGGCAACTTAGTAGGCGGGCGCATGGCGATCGAAGGAAGGCTGGCGCGGTGGGTCTATACCTCGCTCTACCGCATGCACCTGATCGCCATCCACGGCTGGCTGAAAGGCATCGCGCTGCTCCTGGTCGGCCGCGTCAACCGCATCATCCGCCCAAGGCTCAAGCTGCATTGAAGCCGGAGGCCAACCCCTAACCGGCGGCCTGAATCTGGTACGCCGGAGCCTCGCCGTGCTCGATCAGCAGTGCCTCGATCCGGTCGGCGGGCACCGGCCGGCTGACATGGAAGCCCTGCGCGTGGGTGCAGCCCTCGGCGATCAGCACATCGAGCTGCTCGGCGGTCTCGACGCCCTCGGCCGTGGTCTCCATCCCGAGTTTGCGCGACAGCTGGATGGTCGCCTGGACGATCGCCAGTGCGTCGGCCGTGCCGATCAGGTCGGCGACGAAGCTGCGGTCGATCTTGATCTTGGTGAACGGGAACGAGCGCAAGTAGCTGAGGCTCGAATAGCCGGTGCCGAAATCGTCCATCGCAATGCTCACGCCGATCGCGGTGAGCCGCTCGAGCAGCGAGCGCACCCAGGCCTCGTCGTGCAGCAGCACCGATTCGGTGACTTCCAGCTCGAGCCGCTCGGGCTCGAGCCCGGCATTGCTCAGCGCCGAGATCGTCACCGCGATCAGGTCGCCGCGCTTAAACTGGGCGGGCGAGAGGTTGACCGCGACTTTCATGCCCGCGGGCCAGCCGGCGGCGTCGCGACAGGCCTGGCGAAGCACCCATTCGCCGATCGGGATGATCAGGCTGGAGTCCTCCGCGATCGGGATGAAGTCGGCCGGCTGTAGCTGGCCGCGCGTCGGGTGCTCCCAGCGGACCAGCGCCTCGAAGCAGGTGATCGCGCCCGTCGCCAGGTCGAGCAGCGGCTGATAGTGGACCACGAACTGGCCTTCCTGGATGGCCACCCGCATGTCCGCCTCGATCTCGCGCCGCTCCTGCATCCGCGCGTCCATCCCGGGCTCGAACATCCGGTAAGTACCGCGGCTTTCCTCCTTGGCGCGATACAGCGCGATATCGCTAAGCTTCAGCAGCTCGTCCCCGTCGGTGCCGTCGCGCGGCGCCAGGGCAATGCCGATGCTGGCGCCGATCACCACCGTGTGGCCGTCGAACTGGAACGGGTGGCTGAGCGCCTCGATGACCCGCTCGGCGAGGTCCGCGGCGGTGGCCGGATCGGCGACCGCGTGCTGAATCACCGCGAACTCGTCGCCGCCCAGCCGAGTGATCAGGTCGCCCTCGCCGGCCAGGTCGCGCAAGCGCTCCGCCGCTTCGTTGAGGATCTGGTCGCCGAACGGGTGGCCGAGCGTGTCGTTGACTTCCTTGAACCGGTCGAGGTCGATAGTCAGCACGGCAATGCCGCTGTCCTCGCTGGCAGCGGGCGCCGCGGTGGCGAGCCGTTCGGCGAACGCGGTGCGGTTCGGCAAGCCGGTCAGCGTGTCGTGCGCGGCCAGCCAGGCAATCCGGGCAGCGGCCTGGCGCGCCTCGGTCACGTCCTCGTGCGTGGCGACGTGGCCGCGTGCAGGGGTCGGCCGCATCCGCACCTCGATGATCCGGCCGTCGCGCAATTCGACCTCATGCTGCCGGTCGGAGCCGGATGAGTTGCGAATGATCTCGAGGTAGTGCTCGGCCCTGCCCGAAAAGAGCCCGGTCGAGACCTGGTGGGCGATGATCTCCGTCAACGGCGTGCCGGCGACGAGCAAGTCGTCAGGCAGCCCATAAATCTCGGCATAAGACCGGTTGAAGGTCACCAGCCGGCCGTCCTCGTCGTACATCGACAGGCCTTGCGCCATGTTCTCGAGCGCAACGCTGCTGATCACCGCCTCGCGCTCCAGTTCGGCGGCCAGTGTTTCGCGCTCGGCGGCGGAGCGGACGATCTCGTCGGCCATCGCCGCGCGCTGCTCGGCTTCGGCCAGCCGGGCGCGGGCGAGCCGGCGCTCGGACAGGATCACGCCGAGCCCGGCGCAGAAGATCACCAGGATGCCGGCGGTGATGGCGATCGCCAGCGTCGAGCTGTCGATCGAGCTCGGCGGCACCGCGACCGCGTTGCTCGGCAGGATCGAGGCTGCGGCCATCGCGGTGAAGTGCAGCGCGCAGATCGCCAACGTCAGCAGCACCGGCGCGAGCCGCGAAATTTTCGGCGACGGCAGCCAGTGCAATCCCATTGCGGCCGCCGAAAGCACCATCCCCACGACGACCGAGGCGATCACCAGCGGACGATCCCACATCATCAAGCCGGCGACTTCGACCGCCGCCATGCCGATGTAGTGCATCGTGCCCACGCCCGCGCCGATTATGGCCCCGCCGAGCAGCGCCATGCCCCTTCGTTTGCCGTGCGCGACGGCCCAGCCGAGACCCGTCACTACCACTGCCGCGCCAACCGAAAGCAGAGTGGTGCCCAAATCATAGCCGATCGGCAGGTCCGGCAGGTAGGCGAGCATGGCGACAAAGTGCGTCGACCAGATGCCGAGCCCGGCGACGACCGCGGCGAGCGCGGTCCACGGCAGCTTGCGCGCACTGTCGCGGCCCGCCTGCTCGAACGCCGCGAAAGCGATGCAGCACGACAGCAGGCAGATCACGCCCGCGACAACGACTAGGCGCAGGTCGTGCTCCTGCGCGATGCACGTATAGACGCGGAGCATGCCCGTCCTTCGTTAACCCGGCTGTGGCGCATACGGGGCAAGGCGCTTAGGTTGGGTTACTCCGCACGGTTTCGAATGTGATAACGCCGGGCGCGCCGCGATTGCGCGCAGGCGGTTTCAGACGTAACGAGTGCCGCCATTCGGAGACCGCCCATGCTGATCGGCTGCCCGCGCGAGATCAAGAACCAGGAATACCGCGTCGGGCTGACGCCCGAGAGCGCCAAGGAACTGGTCAAGCACGGCCACGCGGTGTGGATCGAGAGCGGCGCGGGGAACGGCATCGGCGAGACCGACGACCGCTATCGCGAGGCCGGGGCCGAGATCGTCGCCGGGCCGGAAAAGATTTTCGCGACATGCGAGATGGTGGTGAAGGTCAAGGAGCCGCAGCCCGCCGAGCGCGCCCAGCTCCACGAGGGCCAGGTGCTCTACACCTACCTGCATCTCGCGCCCGATCCCGAACAGACCGCCGACCTGGTCAAGTCGGGCGTCACCGCGATTGCCTATGAGACGGTCACCGGGCCGCGCAACACGCTGCCGCTGTTGAAACCGATGAGCCAGGTGGCGGGACGGATGAGCATCCAGGCCGGAGCGACCGCGCTCGAAAAGGCGCACGGCGGGCGCGGGGTGCTGCTCGGCGGAGTGCCGGGGGTGATGCCGGGCACGGTGGTGGTGATCGGCGGCGGCGTGGTCGGCTTCAACGCCGCGCAGATGGCTGTCGGGCTCGGCGCCGACGTGACCATCCTCGACCGCGATCCCGAAGTGCTCGAGCGGCTCGGCATCCACTTCGAAAGCCGCGCCAAGACGCGCTTCTCGAATGAGGCCAACCTGACCGAGATGGTCTGCCAGGCGGACCTGGTGATCGGCGCTGTGCTGGTGCCGGGCGCCGCCGCACCCAAGCTGGTCACCCGCGAGATGCTCGGCTGCATGAAAGCCGGATCGGTGCTGGTCGACGTCGCCATCGACCAGGGCGGCTGCTTCGAGACCAGCCATGCGACCACCCACGACAACCCGACCTTCGTGGTCGACGGCGTGGTCCATTACTGCGTCGCCAACATGCCCGGCGCGGTGGCGCGGACCAGCACTTATGCGCTCAACAACGTCACCCTCCCCCGGGCGCTCAAGATCGCGGATCTGGGATGGAAGCAGGCGATGCGGTTCGACCCGCACCTCGCCGCCGGACTCAATGTCCACGCCGGGCATGTGACTTACCCGGCGGTGGCGACCGAGCTCGGCTACAAGCTGCTGCGGGTCGAGGAAGCGATCATGCCGTAAGGAACGGCGCCGAGACCTCTAGGGGCACGCGCATTACCCGGCCGCTGGCGCGGTCGATCATCGCCCAGGCGGTCTTGGCCCGGACCACTGCTTTCCCTGCGCCATCGGTGAAAGTGAAATGCCGCTCGAACCGCGCGCCCGTCGGGCCTTCGCGGATTTCGGTCACGCCCTCGACGCTGTCGCCTAGGCCGATGTTGCCGCGATAATCGATCTCGTGCCGGGTCACGACCCAGGCATAAGCAGCGAGATGCGCCGGATCGGCATCGCGCAGCCAGTGCGCGGTGGCCAGGTCCTCCATCCACCGCACCCACACGGTGTTGTTGACGTGGCCGTTTTCGTCGATGTGCTCGGGCAGCGCGGTGAAGGTCATGGCGAAACGGTTGCTCAAATGCAGTTCCCCCCGCCATCACAGATCACGCCGAAGAGTATCCGGACGATGAGGGGAATAAGGAAGGCAAAAGCCAGCGCCAACAGCCACCAACGTCGCGTAATCCAAGTCAGCAGGAGCGTACTGCAGAGACCTAGTGCCGGAATCCACCAGTACCAGTAGAGGTCGAACAACCATTCCCCTCTGAGCAGCGACACGACCATGGCCGCAAGTGCAAGCGCCGCAACGGCGGCCAGCGGGACGTGGCCCGGTCGAGTCACGCGTCCGATCCCATCTGCCACAGGATGAAGGCGAACTCCTCGGCGGTTTCGTGGAGCGACTGGAACCGGCCCGATTTGCCGCCGTGACCGGCGCCCATGTTGGTCTTGAGCAGCAGCTCGTTGGCGTCGGTCTTGAGCTCGCGCAGGCGGGCGACCCACTTGGCGGGCTCCCAATAGGTGACGCGCGGATCGTTGAGCCCGGCGGTGACCAGCAGCGGCGGATAGGCCTGCGCGCGGACGTTGTCGTAGGGCGAATAGGACTGGATCAGCTCGAAGGCGGCCTGGTCCTCGATCGGATTGCCCCATTCGGGCCATTCGCCGGGCGTCAGCGGCAGCGAGGCGTCGAGCATGGTCGCCAGCACGTCGACGAACGGCACGTGCGCCACCACCGCGCCCCACAGCTCGGGGTCGGAATTGATCACTGCCCCCATCAGCTCGCCGCCCGCCGAGCCGCCCGAAATCGAGATGCGCCCAGCCTCGGTCAGCCCGCGTTCGATCAGGCCCTTCGCGACATCGACGAAGTCGGTGAAAGCGTTGGTCCGGCTCTCGAGCTTGCCGGCCTTGTACCAGGCACGCCCGAGGTCGTCCCCGCCGCGGATATGGGCGATGGCATAGGCAAAGCCGCGGTCGACCAGCGAGAGGCGCGTGGTCGAGAACCCCGGTGGGATGGCGATGCCATAGGCGCCGTAGCCGTAGAGGTGCAGCGGGCCGGGTGACCGGCGATCCTTGCGCTGCATGACGCTGACCGGGATCGCGGTGCCATCGCGGGCGATAATTTCGAGCCGCTCGGTGGTGTAGAGCGAGCGGTCGTAGCCCGAGGGGATTTCCTGCGTCTTGAGCAGCTGCAACTCGCGGGTTTCGACCGGGTAGTCATAGGTGCTCGCCGGGCTGATCATCGATTCGTACGAGACGCGCAGCACGGTCTGGTCGAATTCGGGATTGTTGCCGAGCGAAGCGGTGAAGCTGGCCTCGGGGAATTCGATCGGCTCCACGCGAGCCGGGTCGTTGTAGAAACGCACCTCGATCCGGTCGAGTCCACCCAGCCGCCCGTCAATAACGTAGAAATCGCGGAACAGCTCGAACCCGGTCAGGTAGAACGCGTCCGAGCCCTCGATTAGCGTGATCCACTCGCAGGGCGCAGCCAGCGGCGCGATGGCCAGGCGGAAGTTCTCGTGGGTGTCGTTGGTGTGAACGAAGAGCTGCTCGTCGCGCACATCGACGTCGTATTCGACCCCCTTCTCGCGCGGGCGGACTATGATCGGAGTTGCGAGCGGATCGGATGCCGGAATCAGCCGCACTTCGCTGGTTTCGTGGTCGCCGGTCGAGACGATCACCCAGTTCTCGTCCGCCGAAAGCCCGGCCGAGACGCGAAAGCCCTCGTCGTCCTCGTGAAAGAGCTCGACGTCGTCGGCGACGGGCTTGCCGAGCCAGTGCAGCCGCGCGTTGTCCGTCCGCCATTGCTCGTTGGCGAGCGAGTAAATCAGGCCGGTATTTCCCGCGACCCAGACCAGCGCGCCTAGCGTGCCGAGGATTTCGTCGGGCAAATGTTCGCCGCTCATCAGGTCCTTGATGCGCACCGTGTAGCGCTCGGAGCCGTTATCATCGACCGAATAGGCCAGCAGCCGCCCGTCCAAGCTCCACGAGATCGCCCCGAGCCGGAAGTATTCCTTGCCCTCGGCCAGCGCTGTTTCGTCGAGGATCAGCTCGTCAGGGCCGCCTGCGACCGGCTTGCGCCACCACTTCTTGTACTCGGCGCCCTGCTCGAACTCGATCCAGTACAACCAGTCGCCATCCTTCTGCGGCACCGAGGTGTCGGCCTCTTTGATGCGCGCGCGCATCTCCTTGAACAGCGCCTCGACGGTGGCCTCATGTGGCGCCATCCGCGCCTCGAACCAGGCGTTCTCGGCAGCCAGATGCGCGAGGACCTCTGCATCCTTGACCTCGGGGTAGCCCGGATCGCGCAGCCAGGCGTATTGGTCCTCGACCGTGATGCCATGGTGCGTGGCGGAGGAAGGCTTGCGCGCGGCGACCGGCGGTGCGGCAGATGTGGCATCGTTCATGGGCCGCCTCTATGTAGAGCGCGAAAGGACCGCAACCATGCTGATGTCGACGCACGAGGCCCGGCTCGACGCCTTGCGCAAGGAACTGGCGAAAAAGGGCCTCGACGGGTTTGTGATCCCGCTCTCCGACGAGCACCTTTCCGAATACGTCGGCGGCTATGCCCAGCGGCTGGCCTGGCTGACCGGTTTCGGCGGCTCGGCGGGCAGCGCCGCGGTGACCAAGGACAACGCCGCGATCTTCGTCGACGGGCGCTACACCTTGCAGGTGCGCGACCAGGTCGATGCGCGGCTCTACGAATACAAGTCGGTGCCGCAGGACAGCATGGCCGATTGGCTCGCCGCCAACGCCGGAAAAGGCGCGAAAATCGGCTTCGACCCGTGGCTGCACACGCGCGGCTGGGCCAAGGCTGCCGCCAGGGCGCTGGAAGAGGCCGGCGCCGAACTGGTGACGGTCGAGGTGAACCCGATCGACGCGGTGTGGCAGGACCGGCCCGCGCCTTCGGCCGCTCCGGCCTTCATCCAGGACGAAGCACTCGCCGGGCGTTCGAGCGCCGACAAGCGCGGCCAGGTCGGCGAATGGCTCAAGGCCAAGCAACTCGACGCGGCGGTGATCAGCGCGCTCGATTCAGTCGCCTGGCTGCTCAACGTGCGCGGCGCCGACGTCGACCGCACGCCGGTGGCGCTGTCCTATGTCATCGCCCACGCCGACGGCACCGCCGACTGGTTCATCGCGCCCGAAAAAGTCCCGCCCGAAGTCGCCGCCCAGCTCGGCAACGCGGTGCGCATCCGCCCGCGCGACGAGTTCACCGCCGCGCTGGGTGAGCTGAAGGGCAAGCGCGTCGCCGCCGACCCGGAGCGGGCGGTGGTAGCGATCTTCTCAAGCCTCGAAGCCGCGGGCGCCACGCCGGTGCCGCTGACCGACCCGGTGGTCCTGCCCAAGGCGGTCAAGAATGGCGCCGAACAAGCCGGGCACAGGGCAGCGCAGGCCCGAGATGGCGCGGCGGTGGCGCGGTTCCTGCACTGGCTGTCGGTCGAGGGCCCCAACGGCGGCATCGACGAGATTTCCGCCGCCGAGCGGCTGCACCAGTTCCGCCGCGACACCGGCGATCTGCGCGACCTCAGCTTCGATACGATCAGCGGCGCCGGCCCCAACGGCGCCATCGTCCATTACCGGGTCAGCGAGGAGACCAACCGCCCGCTCGAGCCCGGCAGCGTCTACCTGGTCGATTCGGGCGGGCAGTACGCCGACGGCACCACCGACATCACGCGGACGGTGTGGATCGGGCCGGGCGAACCGCCGACGGAAGTGAAGGATCGCTACACCCGCGTGCTCAAGGGCCACATCCGGCTCGCCACGCAAACCTTTCCGAAAGGCACGATCGGCTCGCAGCTCGACGCCTTGGCGCGCCAGTACTTGTGGGAAGCGGGGGTCGACTACGCTCACGGCACCGGCCACGGCGTCGGCAGCTTCCTGGCGGTTCACGAAGGGCCGCAACGCATCGCCAAGCCGCGCGGCGGGCAGGCCGGGACCGAGCAGGAGCTGCTGCCCGGGATGATTCTTTCGAACGAGCCCGGTTACTACAAGACCGGCGAATACGGCATCCGCATCGAGAACCTGGTGCTGGTCGATGAGTGGCTTATCGAGGGGGCCGAAGGCGAGTGGCTCGGCTTCGAGATGCTGACACTGGTGCCGATCGACAAGGCGCTGCTCGACCGCTCGCTACTGAGCGAGGCGGAGGTCGGCTGGTGGAACGACTATCACACCGCCGTGCGCTACAAGCTCGCCCCGCAGCTCGAAGGCGACGCGCTGGCCTGGCTGGAGGCCGCCTGCGCGCCCTTGTAGCACCACCCATGTTCTTGACGAATCGCGAACGGGAGACAGCGGCATGATCGGTTACGTAACCCTGGGTACCAACGACCTCGTGCGCGCCGCCGCGTTCTATGACGAGATCGCGAAGATTCTCGGCCATGCGCGGGTGTTCGAGACCGAACGCGTGGTCACCTGGGGCGGCGAGGGCAAGGCCCTGTTCGGCGCGATCACCCCGCTCGACGGCAAGTCGGCGACCGGCGGCAACGGCTCGATGTTCGGCTTGCCGGTCGAGCGCGAGGAGCAGGTCCACCAGATCTACGACTTCGCGCTCGCCAACGGTGGCACCGACGACGGCCCGCCCGGCCCGCGCGGCGAGCAGTTCTACGGCGCCTATTTCCGCGATCCCGACGGCAACAAGCTGGTCGCCTACCTGATGCGCGGCTGAAGAAGCTGGCGACGGCCGGACTTCTCGCGCTTTCGCGCCGATGAACGCGCCTTGCCGCGCGTGACAAATTGCGACACTTTTGGCAGTTCCGGGCAAAGAGGTGCGACAACCCGCGCCTAGAGGGGATATCATGGGTAACGGGGCGCCGCTCCTTTGCTCCCCTTCTGGCCGGCGCCCCGTTGCTCTATGATCGCCCCCCAGGGAGAATCGAACCATGCGCAAGATCATCATGCTTTCGCTCGCCGCGGCCGCAATCGCCGGTGCCGGCGGTGTCGCTTACGCTCAGGCGGATCCTCAAGCCGGCCCCCGAGGTGAACGCGGACCGCCCGCGACCCGCGTCGAGGCCGAGCAGCGCAGCGCCGCGGCGTTCGCGCGGATGGATGCCAACCACGACGGCAAGATCGACCCGGCCGACCGCGCAGTGCGGCTCCAGGACCGGCAGCGGCAGGCGTTCGATCGCCTCGATGCCGACCGCAGCGACGCGATCAGCTTCGAAGAGCTCAGCGCCGGGCGCGAGCAACGCGGCGAAGCGCGTGCCGAGCGTGGCCGCCCCGACGGCCAGCACTTCGGCCGTCGCGGACGCGGTGGTCCCGATGGCCCGCGCTTCGGCCGAGGCGGTCGCGGCGGACAGGGCGGACAGGGCGGACCGGGCATGGCCCGCGCCGCCGACACCGACAACGACGGCGCCGTGACCCAGGCCGAATTCGCCAGCGTCGCGCTGGCCCGTTTCGACCGCCTCGACGCAAACAGGGACGGCACCATCAGCGCCGACGAACGGCCCCAGCCGCGCCGGATGATGCGCCGCGAGCGCCGTCAACGCGACGCCGGCTGACGCTGGCCGCGGGAGCCCGAATTGCGATGAACGCTCCCACACCCACCCGGCTGCTGCTGGTCGACGATGAGCCCAGCCTGCGCGAGCCCCTGGCCGAGTACCTTACTCGCCAGGGGTTCGTCGTGACGCAAGCCGAGGACGCCGCCAAGGCGCGTTCTGCCCTGCTCGACGATGCCCCCGACCTGGTCCTGCTCGACGTGATGATGCCCGGCGAGGACGGCCTCTCGCTATGCCGCCACCTGACCGAAACCAAGCACTTGCCGGTAATCTTCCTGACCGCGCGCGGCGAGGCCACCGACCGCATCGTCGGGCTCGAGATCGGCGCCGACGACTATGTGGTCAAGCCGTTCGAGCCGCGCGAGCTGGTGGCGCGGATCCGTTCGGTGCTGCGCCGCGCGGCCAAGGCTTCGCCGGTCGGCGAAGACGACGCGCCTTACGAATTCGACGGCTGGCGGCTCGACCCGCTCAAGCGGCGCCTGGTCGACCCCGACGGCGCGGTGGTGCCGATCTCGTCGGCCGAGTTTCGCCTGCTGGTCGCCTTCCTCGGCCATCCGCGCCAGGTGCTCGACCGCGACCGCCTGCTCGACATGGTACAAGGCCGCGAGGCGCACCTGTTCGACCGCGCGGTCGATAACCAGGTCAGCCGGTTGCGGCGCAAGATCGAAGTCGACAGCCGTGATCCCAAGCTGATCCAGACCGTCTGGGGCGGTGGCTACCGCCTCGCCGCCGACGTCCGCCGCACCGCCGCGGACCGCGACTGACCAGCCGATGAAGCGCTTCTTTCCCAAGAGCCTGCTCGGGCAGATGCTGCTGTCGGTGGCGCTGGCGCTGCTGGTGGCGCAGGGCATCTCCGCCTTCCTGCTGTTCCGCGCGTCCGAGCAACGGCGCGAGATGGGTGCGTTGAACGGACTCGCCTTCCAGCTCGTCGCCGAACCGCGCTTCGATTTCCGCCGGACCGACACCAGCCCCGGCAGCGACGGGCAGCGACGTTGGCAGCGCATGCGGGTCGAGCGCACGGCGCAGCAGCCGATACGAGCCGGCGAGGAGCGCGATCCGGAGCGCGAGGCACAATTGCGCTCGATCCTGATCGAACAGGGGCTCGAGCCCGCGCAGCTGGTCATGACCACTCGCGTGTGGGGCTCCGACCCCTATGTCATGGGCCGCATGCGCGAGCGTTACCGCGGGCGGGACCTGCCCAAGTGGGCGCAGGCCGACATGATCGTCGCCGGGCTGCAACGCCCGGGCGAGAGCGAATGGACCGTCGCCCGCGTGCCGCTGTCCAATCGCGAGCCGCGGCAGGTCGGCTCGTTGCTGCTCCAGACCCTGCTGCTGTACATCGTGGTGGTCGGCGGGCTGGCCTGGCTGCTGCGGCGGATCACGCGCCCGATCGCGGCGTTGACCAAGCGTGTCGAACACTTCGCCGAAACGCGCGAGATCGACGGCCAGCTCGAGCCCTCGGGCCCCGACGACACCCGCCGGCTGATCGCCGCGCACAACGCCATGGAAGCGCGCATCGTCGCGCTGATCGACGAGAAGGACGTCATGCTCGGGGCCATCGGCCACGACCTCAAGACGCCGCTGGCGGCGCTGCGGGTGCGGATCGAATCGGTCGAGGATGCGGCCGAGCGCGCCAAGATGGCGGCCAGCATCGAGGACATCACCCGCTCGCTCGACGATATCCTCTCGCTGGCCCGGGTCGGCCGGCCGATGGACCCGGTCGAGCGCACCGACCTCTCGGCCTTGCTTGCCGCGGTGGTCGAGGAATACGAGGACATGGGCGAGCCGGTGGCGCTCGGCGAGACCCAGCGCATGGCCCTGGAGCTGCGCGCGACCTGGCTGCGCCGCGCGCTGCGCAACCTCATCGAGAATGCCGTCCGCTACGGCGGCAAGGCACGGGTCTCGCTGACGAGCGAAGGGCGCCAGGCGGTGGTCCGCATCGAGGACGACGGGCCGGGTATCCCCCATGGCGAGATCGCGGCGATGATGGAGCCGTTCGCGCGCGGCGAGGCCTCGCGCAACCGCGAGACCGGCGGGTCGGGGCTCGGCCTGACGCTGGCACGCGCCATCGCCGAGCAGCACGGCGGCACCGTGACCTTGCGCAACCGCGAAGGCGGAGCTGGCCTCGTCGCCGAACTGCGTCTGCCGCTCGATTGAGGGCTTCGACTCGCGCGAAACCGGCTGCTAGGGGCGGTCGCTTCGCAAGCCTCCGGAGCCGACCTTGAAGCGTTTCGCCGCCACCGCCTTCACCGCCCTGCTGCTGGCGGGCTGCGCTACCACCGCCTCCGATACCGTTGCTCCGGCCTTCTCGAGAGCGCCGCTGCCCACATCGGTGCCGAGCGACCTGCCGCGCGTGGCGCACCCGCTGCATTACCGGATCCATGTCGAGCCCGACGCGGCCAACCTGACTTTCGCCGGCACCACCACCATCGACGTCGAGGTGTTCGAGCGCATCGACGCGCTGACCCTGCACGCCAACGAGCTGGCATTCTCGTCGGCGCGGCTGACCCCGGCGGATCGCCCGGGCCAGCCGGTGCCGCTCGAACTGGCAGGGACGGATACCGACCGCCAGACGGTCCGCTTGCGTGCCGCCCGGCCGATCCAGCCAGGCATCTACCACGTCGACCTGGTCTACACCGGCAAGATCAATACCCAGGCCACCGGGCTGTTCGCGCTCGATTATCCCGACAAGCGCACCGGGCAGACGGTGCGTGGCCTGTTTACCCAGTTCGAGGCCCCCGACGCGCGCCGCTTCGCGCCGATGTTCGACGAGCCGAGCTACAAGGCGACCTTCGACCTTTCGGCGACGGTGCCGGCGAACCAGATGGCGGTCAGCAACATGCCGATCGCCGGCGAGGAAATGCTGCCCGACGGGCGCAAGCGCGTGACCTTCCGCACCAGCCCGATCATGTCGAGCTACCTGTTGTTCTTCGCGCTCGGCGACTTCGAGCGGCTGTCGACGCGCACCGCGGACGGCATCGACGTCGGCATCGTCAGTCCATCGGGCAGCGGCGAGCAGGCCCGCCTGGCGCTCGAATCGACCCCGCCGCTGCTCGATTTCTACACCGACTATTTCGGCGTGCCCTACCCGCTGCCCAAGCTCGACAACGTGGCCGCGCCCGGCCAGTCGCAGTTCTTCGGGGCGATGGAGAACTGGGGCGCGATCCTGACCTTCGAGCGCTACCTGCTGGTCGATCCGACAATCTCCGACCCAGGCACGCTCAACTACCAGTACACCGCGCTGGCGCACGAAGTGTCGCACCAGTGGTTCGGCAATATCGTCACCATGGCCTGGTGGGACGACCTGTGGCTCAACGAAGGCTTCGCCAGCTGGATGGAGACCAAGGCCAGCGCGCGCTTCCGCCCCGACTGGTTCCCGCTGCTGACCCGCGTCAACGGGCGCGAGACGGCGATGGGCTATGACAGCTTTGCCACCACCCACCCGGTGATCCAGCGCATCCGCACCGTGGCCGAGACCAACGAGGCGTTCGACGCGATCTCGTACTCGAAGGGCGAAGCGGTGATCGCCATGTTCGAAGCCTATGCCGGCGAGGACGTGTGGCGGCAGGGCCTGCGCACCTACATCCAGCGCCACCGCTACGCCAACACCACCAGCGACGACTTGTGGCGCGCGGTCGAGGAGGCCGGAGCGCCCGGGCTGGTGGCAATCGCCCACGACTTCACGCTCAAGCCGGGCGTGCCGCTGATCCATGCCGAGGCCGAATGCCTCGACGGCAATACCCTGCTGAGCCTGACGCAAGGCGAGTTCAGCCGCGATCGCAAGGACGCGGTCGCCGCCGACCCGCAGCGCTGGCGAGTGCCGCTGCTGGTGCAGCCCGCGCGTGGCGCGGCTTTCCGCCGGGTGCTCGAAGGCTCGATGATGCTGAACCTGCCCGGCTGCGGCGCGGTCGTCGTCAACGGCGGGCAGCTCGGCTATTTTCGCACGCTCTATTCGCCGGCCATGGCGGCCCAGATTGCCACCGCGCTGCCCGGCCTCGAACCGATCGACCAGCTCGGCCTGCTGCGTGACAACTTCGCGCTCGCCGAGGCCGGTTACCAGACGGCCGCCCCGGCGCTGGCCTTGCTGGCGGCGGTGCCCGGCGATGCCAACCCGGTGGTCGCTCAGGGCGCGGTCGCGCGCTGGGCGCAAGTCCACGGCTATGCCAACGAAGCCGACAGGGCGAAGGCCGCCATGCTCGCCGGCGAGCGCTGGGTGCCCAGATTACGCCAGCTCGGCTTCGATCCCAAGCCCGGCGAATCGCTGGTCGACACCGACTTGCGCGGCAACTTGATTACCGTGCTCGGCGGGATGGGCGACGAGACGGTCGCCGCCGAGGCCCGCCGGCGGTTCGCGGCGCTGGAGACGGACCCCACGTCGCTCGACGGGCCGCTCAAGACCACCTGGCTCGGCATAGTCGCGCGCAACGCCACCCCCGCCGAATGGGAGCGGCTGGCGCGCCTCGCCGCCGAGGCCCCGACCGCGGTCGAGCGGCAGGCCTACTTCACCTTGCTCGGCGTGGCCCGCGACGAGGCCCTGGCAAAACAGGCGCTCGACTTCGCGCTGACCGGCGCGGCCGGCACCACCAGCGCCAACATCATCGCGGCGGTCTCGGGAGAACACCCCGACCTGGCGTTCGATTTCGCGCTTGCCAACCGGGCGAAGGTCGAGAGCATGGTCGATGCCGCGGCCCTGACCGGGTGGATCGCCGGCCTCGCCGCCGCCTCGCGCGACCCGGCGATGATCGGCAAGCTCGAGCGGCTCCGCGACGCCTCGCCCGCCGACCAGCGGCGTGGCATCGATCGCCGCATCGCCCAGATCCGCAACCGCCTCGCCAGCGAGCCGCGCCTCGCCGCCGAGATCGGCGAGTGGCTGGCCCAAAGTGAGAATAGCCCGCTAACGCATCAGCCCGCCGATCAGGTTGCGCACGAAGCGGCCGGCGAGCGGCCCGGCGAGGTCGGTGGCGATCGAGCCGAGGCCCGAGGTAACCGCGGTCCTGCCCGGATTCGCGCGTGACTTGCGCCCGGTAATCGTGGCCGCGGCGATCGAGGCGCCCGAGCCGGTCGCCGCGCCGACCGCGCGCTTCAGGGCCCGTGACGTTATTGGGCCCCAGATGCTCGGGCTCTTCCGCTCGCGCCGGCCGACTTCCTCGGCGCCCTTTTCTTCGACCTCCTGCGCGGTCGCGGCGGCATCGACAGCCTTTTGCGCGATGGCCTCCTCGGCGCTGTGACGGTCGACTCGCGTGTCGTACTTGCCGCCGAGCGTGCTGGTCGACTGGATCACCGAGCGTTCCTGCGCGGTCAGCGGGCCGAGGCGGCTGCGCGGCGGCTTGATCAGCGTGCGCTGGACAATCGACGGCGCGCCGTCTTCCAGCAGCGTCGAAACCAGCGCCTCGCCCGTCCTCAGCTCGGTGATCGTGGTCTCGACGTCGAGATCGGGATTGATCCGGAAGGTCTCGGCCGCGGCCTTGATCGCCTTCTGGTCGCGCGGGGTGAAGGCGCGCAGCGCGTGCTGCACCCGGTTGCCGAGCTGGCCGGCGACCTTCTCGGGAATGTCGATCGGGTTCTGGGTGATGAAATAGACCCCCACGCCCTTCGAACGGATCAGCCGGACAACCTGCTCGACCTTGTCCTGCAAGGCTTCCGGGGCGTCCTCGAACAGCAGGTGCGCTTCGTCGAAAAAGAACACCAGCCTGGGCTTCTCGGGGTCGCCGACCTCGGGCAGGACTTCGAACAGCTCGGCCAGCAGCCACAGCAGGAAGGTGGCGTAGAGCTTGGGGCTGCGCATCAGCTTGTCGGCGGCGAGCACGTTGACCACGCCGCGCCCCTGCTCGTCGGTGCGGATGAAATCGGCGATCTCGAGCGCCGGCTCGCCGAAGAACAGCGCCCCGCCCTGGCTGTCGAGCGCCAGCAGCTGGCGCTGGATCGTGCCGACCGTGGCCTGGGCGACGTTGCCGTACTTCGCGGTCAGCTCGCCGGCGTTCTGCGCGGTATGCACCAGCATCGCCTGCAAGTCCTCGAGGTCGAGCAGCAGCAGGCCCTCGTCGTCGGCATAGCGGAAGGCGATGTTGAGCACGCCTTCCTGCGTCTCGTTGAGCCCGAGCAGTCGGGCGAGCAGCAGCGGGCCCATCTCGGAGACCGTGGTGCGGATCGGGTGCCCCTGCTCGCCGTAGAGGTCCCAGAACACCACCGGGTTATCGGCATAGGCGTAGTCGGTCATGCCCAGCTCGGCGGCGCGCGCCTCGAGCTTGGCGGCGTGGGCGAAAGTCGGCGAGCCGGGCATGGCCATGCCGGCGAGGTCGCCCTTCACGTCGGCGACGAACACCGGCACGCCATTGGCCGAAAAGTCCTCGGCGAGGCCCTGCAGCGTTACCGTCTTGCCGGTGCCGGTGGCGCCGGCGATGAGGCCGTGGCGGTTGGCGCGCGATAGTTCGAGCTGCTGCCGCTCGCCGTTGGCGCCGAGCCCGAGGAAGATTGCCGCCATGCCTTGCTCCTTTGGTCGAAGGTCTGGCGCGCGGTCAGGCGATAGACAAGGCCCGATTAGAAGCTAGACCGCAGGGATGGCCGAACCCCTGCCCTTCGTCCTGCTCGACGACGCGCGCGCGGAGGGCGCCAGCGACGCGCAACTGTTCGAGAACCCGCGCGCGGTGTTCGTGGCGCGGCGGCCGGAGGAAGTGCTGCCGGTGCTCGAAGCCGCCGATGCCGCGCGGCGCGAAAGCGGCGGGGTCCTTGCCGGCTATCTCGCTTACGAAGCGGGGCTGGCACTGGAGCCCAAACTCGCGCCGCTGGCCGCCGAGCGCAGCGGGGCGGGCGGCCCGCTGGTGTGGTTCGGACTGTTCGATGCGGCGACGATCATCCCGGCGGCCGAGGTGCCAAACTGGCTGGCCGAACGCGCGGGGGAAGGCCCCGCTTCGATCGGGCCGCTTGAGCCGCAGCTTTCGACCGGCGGCTACCTCGAAGCTTTCGCCACCTTGCAGGAGGCGATCCGCGCGGGCGACATCTATCAGGCCAACCTGACCATGCCGCTCGCCGGCCCGGCACGCGGCGACCCGCTGGCGCTTTACGCCGCGATCCGCCCGGCGGCGGGCGCCGGTTATGGCGGGGTGATCTTCGACGGTGGCCACTGGCTGTTGAGCTTCAGCCCGGAGCTGTTCTTCAGCCTTCGTGGCAGCGCCGCCAAGGTCAAGCCGATGAAGGGTACGCGCGCCAGGGGACGTAACGAGGCCGAGGACCGCGCGCTGGCCGAGGAACTGGCCGGTTCGGTCAAGGACAAGGCTGAGAACCTGATGATCGTCGACCTGATGAGGAACGACTTGAGCCGCGTCGCCGATGCCGGTTCGGTGCGGGTCGACAGCCTGTTCGCGATCGAAAGCTATCCGACCGTACACCAGATGGTCTCGACCGTGCGCGCCGAGCTCAAGCCGGGGAAGGGCGCCATCGACATGATCCGCGCGCTGTTCCCGTGCGGCTCGATCACCGGCACCCCCAAGATCCGGGCGATGGAGCTGATCCACCAGGTCGAGCGCGACGCGCGCGGGCCATATTGCGGCGCCATCGGGCGCATCGACGGCAACGGTGACGCCGCCTTCAACGTCGCCATCCGCACCATCCGGCTCACGCCCGGCGAAAACGCACGCCACCACGCTGTGCTCGGGGTCGGCGGGGCCATTGTGGCCGACAGCGAAGGCATGGCCGAATGGCGCGAGGCCCAGGTCAAGGGCGGCTTCGCGCGCGAGGCGGCGGGCGGCTTCGACCTGATCGAGACCATGCACTTCGATCCCGACGAAGGCGTCCAGTACCTCGAGCTGCACCTCGAGCGGCTCAAGGCCAGCGCCGCCGAGCTGGGCTTCGCGTTCGACCGCCACGAGGCGCGCAACCGCATCCAGGCGCTGTGCTTCGAGCTCGACAGGCAAGCCAGGCTGCGCCTGCTGCTCGCCCGCAGCGGCGAGATCGCGCTCGAGACCGCGCCGCTGCCGCCGCCGCTTGAAGGCACAGCGCAATGCATCGTCCTGCCGCTGCCCGTCGTGCCCGGCGACTGGCGCCTGCGCCACAAGAGCACCGACCGCGGCTTCCTCGAGGCGGCGCTGGCCGTGGCCAGGGAGCACGGCGCCGACGAAGCCGTGCTGTTGCGCGAGGACGGCCAGGTCACCGAAGGCGCCTTCAGCAACGTCTTCGTCGAGCGCGACGGCAAGCTGCTGACGCCGCCGGCCGCGGCGGGCCTGCTGCCCGGCGTGCTGCGCCGCGCGCTGATCGACGAGGGCCTCGCGGTGGAAACGCCGCTTATGGTTGACGACCTTGCGGACGGCTTCCTCATCGGCAATGCCGTGCGCGGACTGATGGCCGCGAGGTTGATCGGATGAGCCACGAGCACCTGAGCCAAGCGCTGCGGCGGATCGCCGCTTCGGGCACCACCGCGATGACCGACCGCGCCACCGCGCTGCGCGAGGCCGGGCGCGATATCATTTCGCTCTCGGTGGGCGAGCCCGACTTCGACACTCCGGCGCACGTCCTCGGCGCGGCCCAGGTGGCTCTCAACACCGGGCACACCCGGTACACGCCCGTCACCGGGACCCTGGCGCTGAAGCAGGCGGCGGCGCTCCACTTCGACCGCGATCTCGGCATCGAGTGCAAGCCCGAGCAGGTGATCGTCACCGCCGGCGGCAAGCAGGCGCTGTTCGAAGCGCTCGCCGTCACCGTTGGAGAAGGCGACGAAGTGATCGTGCCGAGCCCGTGGTGGGTCAGCTATCCGCAGATGGTCCGCTTCGCCGGCGGCAGGGTCGTGCCGCTGATTACCCAGCCGCATCACGGGTTCCGCTTCGATCCAGGCGATCTGGAGGCGCTGATCACCTCTGCCACCCAATGGCTCGTGCTCAACAGCCCCGGCAATCCGACCGGCGCGGTCTATCCGCGCGAGCTGCTGCACGGGATCGGCGAGGTGTTGCGCCGCCATCCGCAGGTCATGGTGCTGTCGGACGACATCTACGCCCCGCTCGACTATACCGGCGAGCCGCACGCCAGCCTGGCGGCGGTGTGCCCGGAGCTTGCCGACCGCGTCTGCACCGTCTCGGGGGTTTCCAAGAGCCACGCGATGACCGGCTTTCGCATCGGCGTCGCCACCGGGCCCGCCTGGCTGATCGAGGCGATGGAGCGGCTGCAGTCGAACGCCAGCGGCAATGCCTCGGCGATCGGCCAGGCGGCGGCGGTAGCGGCCTTCGAAGGCCCGCAGGAGTTCCTCGCCGACTGGCGCGAGCGCTTTCGCAAGCGCCGCGACCTGGTCGTCCGGGCGATCCGCGCGATCCCGGGGCTGTCGACGCCGACGCCCGACGGGGCGTTCTACTGCTTCGTCGACGCCAAGCCGCTGATGAAGCGGTTCGGGGGCGACGACAGCAAGCTGGCGCTGCACTTGCTCGAACACGGCGTGGCGGTGGTGGCGGCGAGCGCCTTCGGCGGCCGCGACGGCTTCCGCATCAGCTTCGCCGCCGACGAGGCCGTGCTGAAGCAAGCGATGCAGCGGATCGCCGCAGCGCTCAAGGAATGACCATCCCGATCCTTTACGAAGACGGCGAGGCGCTGGTGATCGACAAGCCCGGCGGGCTGCCCATGGATCGCCCGCGTGCCGGCGGGGCATCGCTCGACGACCAGCTCGACGACCTCAGGCTCGGCTTCCAGCGCCGGCCGGTGCCGGTGCATCGGCTCGACGCCGACACCTCGGGCTGCCTGCTGCTGGCGCGCAATCCCAAGGCGCTGAAGCGGTTTTCGGCGGCGTTCGAGGCGCGCGAAGCGACCAAGCGCTATCTCGGCGTGCTCGCGGGGATTCCGGAGGCGAAGGAAGGCACCGTCGAGTTGGCGCTGAGCAAGATCAGCAGCGAAGCCGACGGCTGGCGAATGATCCCGGCCAGGAAGGGCAAGCCGGCGCTGACCGAATGGTCGGTGGTGGCGGAAAGTGGCGGGCGGGCGCTGGTCGAATTCCGCCCGGTCACCGGCCGCACCCACCAGCTGCGAGTTCACGCGGCCTCGGGCATCGGCATCCCCCTGCTCGGCGATCCGGTTTATGGCGATGGCAAGGGCGCGTGGCGGACCATGCTGCATGCCGTGGCGCTCGAAGTGCGGCGCGACGGGAAGCCGCCAATCATCGCCTCGGCGCCATGGCCCGCCGAATTCGCGACCTTGGGCTTTGTCGATGCCGGAAACTGACGACCCGATTGTCGAGCGCGCGCTGCAATCGGTCGAGGAAACCTTCATCGCCGCCTCGGGCCCCGGCGGGCAGAACGTCAACAAGGTGGCGACCGCGGTGCAGCTGCGGCTCGACGTGTTCGCGCTGCGGCTCGAGCCGGCGGTGTTCCAGCGGCTCAAGACGCTCGCCGGCAGCCGGATGACGGCGAAGGCCGAGATCGTGATCACCGCGCGCCGCTTCCGCACCCAGGACGCCAACCGCGAGGATGCCCGCTTGCGCCTCGCGGCCCTGCTCGAACAGGCGCTGGTCGAGCCGAAGAAGCGCGCCAGGACCCGCGTCAACCGCGTCGGCGAGGAGCAGCGGATCAAGTCCAAGAAGGCGCGCGGCACGGTCAAGGCCACCCGTGGCAAGGTCGAGTGGTAGGTTGACTTTTCGCCCTCGCCGACGCAAAGGCGCGCCCGGATGGGCGGCGCCTAGCGCGCCGCTTCAACTGTTTTTGGAAATCGGACCATGGCCAAGCCAGCAACGATCAAGATCCGGCTCAACTCGACCGCCGACACCGGCTTCTTCTACGTGACCAAGAAGAACCCGCGCAACACGACCGAGAAGATGACCTTCCGCAAGTACGATCCCGTCGCGCGCAAGCACGTCGAGTTCAAGGAAGGCAAGATCAAGTAAGTGAATTCCCGGGAACACCGGGGTTCACGGCAGGTTCAATGCCCCGTACCTAGCGCGGAGAGCATGACCACCTTGCCCAAGACCACACTCACCCCGCTGCGCATCGGCTTGGCCGCCGCGCTGGCGCTTGCCGTGCCCGCCGCGCTGGCGCTGCCGGCCATCCCCGCAACCGCCCAGGCCGACCAGCGCGACCAGGTCGTCGCCGCCTTGCGCGCGATCAGCACGATGAAGGCCGACTTTGTCCAGACCGACCGCAGCGGCCAGTCGGTGCGCGGCGTGCTGACCTGGAAAAGCCCGGGCCGCATCCGCTTCGAGTACGCCGGCGGCGATCTGCTGGTGGTCTCCAACGGCCGTTCGCTGACCATGGTCGATTACGAGGTCAACCAGGTCGAGCGCTGGCCGATCGGCAATTCGCCGCTGGGCGCGCTGCTCGATCCCCGGCGCGACGTGAAGCGCTTTGGCCGGCTGGTCGCGACTAACAACCCCAGCGTGCTCAGCGTCGAGGTCAAGGACGCCACCAAGCCCGAGTACGGCACCATCACGCTGATCTTCGTGCGCGATGCCGGCGCGCCCGGCGGGCTCGAGCTGACCAGCTGGGTGGCGCTCGACGCGCAGAACAAGCGGACCACGGTGCGGCTGTCCAACCAGCGCTATGGCGTTGCCGTGGCCGACAGCGCGTTCACCTATCGCGACCCGCGCCGCACGACCCGTCGCCCCGGATAAACGGCTCGCCGACGAACCGCCCATAGTCTGCGACGAGCGGTGGGGGCCTATTCATTTGGCAGCAAGCCGCCCAATCCTAGAATGAACGGACATGGCGGCAAGAGGCGGGTTTCCCCCCTGTTGCCCAGGCCTCTCGAGATGCCGCCCTGTAAGCGTGACGAACGCTCAGAATGAACCCCCGTCCCAATGCCCCCGGGACGGGGGTTTTTTGTGTTTGTTTACGCCCTCAAACGCCGGGCGCGGGCCATCCGGCCCGCTTGGCTTCCTCGCATAAGCTCGGGCGCGCGTTCGCGCTTGCGGCCCGCTGGTCGCGGACCGAACTTGCCGCACGGATAAGTGCCCCCTATCCGAAGCGCCATGGTCTCGATCGCCACCTGGAACATCAATTCGGTCCGCTTGCGGATCGATCAGGTCGCGCGTTTTCTCGAGCAGGAGGCGCCCGAGGTGCTGTGCCTGCAGGAGATCAAGTGCCGCGAGGAGCAGTTCCCGCACGCGGCGTTCGAGGCGCTCGGCTACACCCACCGCGTCATGCACGGGCAGAAGGGCTACCACGGCGTCGCCACTGTCAGCCGGATTCCTCTGCGCGAATTCAGTCGCCACGACTGGCAGGACAACGGCGAGGCGCGTCATGTCGGGGTCGAGTTGCTCGGCTCAGGCCTGGTGCTGGAAAACGTCTACATTCCCGCCGGCGGCGACATCCCGGACCGCGCGGCCAATCCCAAGTTCGGCCAGAAGCTCGACTTCCTCGAACGGATGACCCGCTGGGCCGAGGCGCTCGACCGCCCGACACTGCTCGTCGGCGACTTCAACGTGGCCCCGCTCGAATGCGACGTTTACGACCACAAGGCGCTCATCAAGGTGGTCAGCCATACGCCGGTGGAGATCGAAGCGCTGTGGCGGCTGCGCGATGCGCACGGCTGGGCGGACCTTGGCCGCGCGCACATCCCCGCACCGGAGCGCAACTGGACCTGGTGGTCATACCGGACCTACTGGCAGCAAAAGGATCGCGGGCGGCGGCTCGACCATATGTGGGCCTCGCCCGACCTGGCCAGGCAATCGAGGTCGCACCGGATCGTCGAGGAAACGCGCCGCTGGGACCAGCCCTCGGACCATGTCCCGCTGGTGACGGAGTTCAACCTCTGAGCGGTTCCCCATCACGGCGCGCGGCGCAGGCGGTCGACGCGCTGCGCCACGGCTGGCCGCTCAAGGTGGGCGCGGCACCGCTGCTGCTGCCGGTGGAAACCGCGCCCGGCCCGGCAAGTTCGACGCAGGCGCTGATTTCGGCCGCGCGCGCCGCCACGCTCAAGCTCGCCAACCAGCGCGAGGCGGCCAATCCGCACGCCCCGGTGCTGATCCGCGCCGCCGAGCCGCTCGACCTTGCCGCCGCACTGCCGATCGCCGACCCGGCGATGGACCTCGCCGCGCCACTAAAAGGGCCGTTCGTGGCCGAGCCGCTCGACTGGCCCGACGAAGCCGCGGCGGCGCTCGAGCTGGCGCGGATCGCCGGGATCTTGCCCGCCTTCCTGGTCGCGCCCGAAAGGGCCGGCGAGCCTGTCGCGGTCAGCGTCGCGGACCTCGCCGCGTTCCTCGATCCCGCCGCCGTCGCCATCGCCACGCGGGCGCGACTGCCGGTCGCGGCGTGCGAAGACGCCGAGGTGGTCGTGTTCCGCAGCCCCGACGACACCCGCGAGCACATCGCCCTCGTCCTCGGCCAGCAGACGTCCACGCAGGTGCCGCTGGTGCGGCTCCATTCCGAGTGCGTCACCGGCGACCTGCTCGGCTCGTTGCGCTGCGATTGCGGGCCGCAACTGGGCGGCGCGCTCGCAGCGATGGCGGCGGAGGCCAACCAGGGCGGCTGGGGTGTGCTGCTCTACCTGCGCCAGGAAGGGCGCGGCATCGGCCTGGTAAACAAGCTGCGCGCCTATCGCCTGCAGGACCAGGGCTTCGACACGCTCGAAGCCAACCGCCGCCTCGGGCTCCCCGCCGAAGCGCGCGATTTCCCGGTCGCAGCGCGGATGCTGGAGCTACTGGGCGTGCGCGAAGTGCGGCTGCTGACCAACAACCCGGCCAAGGTCGCCGCGCTCGAAGCGGCCGGCGTGACGGCGGAGCGAGTCCCCCACCACTTGCCGACCAATCCGCACAACGAAGCCTACCTCGCCACCAAGCGCGACCAGGCCGGGCACCTCATCGATTGAGCCTGTGGTCGATCCGCGATGAATTGCCCGGCGAGGCGAAGGCGATCGCGACGCTGACCGAAGCCGCGTTTCGCGAGGCGCCGCATACCGATGGCACCGAGAGCCTGATTCCCGCCCGGCTTCGCGAGGCCGGCGATCTTGCTCTGTCGTTGGTGGCTCAATCGGACGGAGAACCGGTTGGCCATGTGGCCTTCTCGCCGGTGGCGATCTCGGACGGGTCGAGCGGCTGGTACGGGCTTGGCCCGGTCTCGGTAGTCCCCACCCGGCAAAATGAAGGCATCGGCGCAGCCCTGATCCGCGAGGGGATCGTGCGATTGCGCCAACTGGACGCCCAGGGCTGCGTGGTGCTCGGTGAACCGGCTTACTACGAGCGTTTTGGTTTCCGCCACGATCCAGCGCTGACCTTTTCAGGCCCGCCACCCGAATATTTCATGAGGCTGATCCTCGCCGGACCCGAACCGGCCGGCGAAGTCCGCTATGCGTCTGCCTTCGGCTAGCGCTGCTCGAAGCGCCTGAGGCCGGGGCCGAGCACGTTTTCGCCGATGGCGAGGGTGTCGCCCGACCAGTCGGCGACGAACGTCGTGCTACGGTCGAGGCCCGGTGCCAGCCGCGCATCGTTGCCGACAATCGCCAGGCCGGCGCTGGAGTGCAGCACGTCCTCGGCGGCGACGGCGATGAAGGCGGAGTAGTTCTCCTTGTCGCGGCCCTGGACGAACCAGTTGTTACTGATCTGGCCGGTGGCGCCTGCGGGCAGGTCGATCATGTAGTTGGTCGCCCGGCCGCGGGCGTCGTCGAAGCTCGAGCTGGCGATCTCGACCCGCGCCGCGCGGCTCTTGACGTAGTGCCCGCCGCGCCCTTCCTCGAAGCGGCTGCGGGTGATCCGTACGTGGCCATATTCGCCGGTGTAGAGCGAATGGGCGCAGCCGCCCGAGCCTTCGCAGGTGCCGAGCCGGGTGAAGGTCGAGCGGTCGATGACGATCCGCGAGCCGGTGTCGTCGGCGGTCAGGATGCCCTGCTCGCTGTCGCGGAACCAGGTCTGGACCACGGTCAGGTCGCCCTGTTCGAGGCGGATGCCGGCGCCGTTGAAATCGGGCACGCGCATGTTCTGGAATACGAGGCCGTAAACCTCCGCGCCGCGCCCGCGCAGCACCAGCGCCGCCTTGCCCTCGCAAGTGCGGCCATCGAAGATCGCCGCGCCGGGCTCGGCGGAGAGGTACGAGACGGTGCCCGCGGTCTGCACCGCGCAGTCGGCATGGCGGCCCGGAGCGATGGCGATCGTGCCCTGGCCGCCGCCGATCGCATCGACCGCCTGCTGCAGCCGGTCGAAGCCGCGGCCGGTTTCGACCACGGTGTAGGGGGCGTTGGTCACCTGGGCGAGCGCGGCCGTCAGCGGGATGGCCAGCACGGCGAGGACGGCGAGGACGCCGGCGAACGCCAGCGAGGGGCGGCGGAGCGAGCAGGTGGCGGCCTGGATCATGCGTCCGCGCTATCGGAAAAGGGTTAATTCCGCGCTAACCGAACGCCGGCATGACCTCGGCGGCGTAAAGTTCCGCCGAACGCGTCACCGCGGCGAGCGGCAAGTTGCCGAACGCCAGCGCCGAGACGAAGTAGTTGATCCCGCCCACGGCCACTTCGCGCTCGACGAAGGCGCACACCGTAGCAGCCGACCCGGCGCAGCCGTGGCCCATCGCTTCGGCCGCGTCCCATTCCTCGGGCAAGTGCCCGGCGAGCGGGAAGCCGGCGCCGCGCTCTTCCCACAGCTTGGCCATCGAGCGGCGCCAGCCGGCATAGGCCGGGCGGGCCAGCGCCTTCGCCGCCTCGTCGCTGTCGGCGACCACGATATGCCGGCTCACCCCCATCAGCGGGATGTCCTCGGGCGTGCCTTGCCACTCCGAGCGGTAGAGGTCGGTCGCCTGCTTCACCCGTTCGCCGAGCGAGAGCATGACCATGTTGACGCCGTTCTGCGCACACCAGCGGATCGATTCGGGGCTGCCGGCGCCGTACCACAGCGGCGGATGCGGGTGCTGCACCGGGCGCAGCGCCATCGGCACCTTGTCGAAGCGGTAGAATTGGCCCTGATAGTCGAGCACGTCGGACGAAAGCCCCTTGAGCAGCACTTCGAGCGTCTCGTCGTAGCGCCCGCGCTGCTCGGCCATGTCGAGGCCGTAGAAGGCGAGCTCGATCGGCGACACCCCGCGCCCGACACCGAGCTGAAAGCGCCCGTTCGACAACGCGTCGAGCATCGCCACTTCCTCGACCAGCCGCAGCGGATGGTACAGCGGCAGCAGGTAGACCAGCGGGCCGAAGCGCAGCCGCGTTGTGCGCTGGCTCAGCGCGGCGAACAGCACCCCGGGCGAAGGCGCGAGGCCGAGCGGCGTGCCGTGGTGCTCGGCGATGTGATAGCAATGGAAGCCGGCGGTATCGTAGGCCTCGGCCATCTGGAGGCGCGCCTCAAGGTGCGCGGGCAACGGCAGGCCGCTGTCGTCGACATGGTCGAACACCCCGAACTTCATGCGGCCGGCCTCTCCCTGTTGTGAAGCCAGCCTAGCGAGTCAGGCGGGCCACGCCAGCAGGAACAGCCCTGCCGCGAGCAACAGGGTGCTGACCGGCAGCGGCCAGACGAGCCTGGCCCAGCGACCGTCGAGCATCATGCCTTCTCCTGGCTCTTCGGAGGGCGGCCGCGCTTCGTCGGCTCGGCCTGGGGCAGCCGGATGCCGCGCCGGGCCAGCGCCTCGCGCAGCAGGCATTCCAGCTCGGCATTGACCGAGCGCAGGTCCTGCGCCGCCAGCCGCTCGACCGTCGCAAAGAGCGACGGATCGAGGCGGAGGGCGAATGCTTTCCTGGTGCCTTGCGGCATGACGACGGCCTTACTGGTAGAGGGTGCCCGCGTTCACGACCGGGGTGACCTCGCGATCGCCGCACAGCACCACCATCAGGTTCGAGACCATGGCCGCGCGGCGCTCGTCGTCGAGGTGGACCTTGCCGCCCTCATTGAGCTTGTCGAGCGCCATCTCGACCATGCTGACCGCGCCGAGCACCAACTTGGCCCGCGCGGCGATCACCGCTTCGGCCTGCTGGCGGCGCAGCATGGCCCCCGCGATCTCGGGGGCATAGGCGAGGTGAGTGAGGCCTGCTTCGTCGACGACGATGCCGGCGTGCGACAGCCGCTCGTTGAGCTCGGTCTGCAGCTCGGCGTTGACGATCTCGTGGTCGGAGCGCAGCGTGGTCTCGTTCTCCTCGATGTCGTCGTAGGGGTGCCGCGCGGCAACCGTGCGCAGGCCGGCCTCGATCTGGATGTTGACGAAGGCCCGGTAGTCGTCGACGTCGAACGCCGCCTGCGCGGTGTCCGCCACGCGCCAGACCACGTTGCAGGCCACTTCGATCGGGTTGCCGCGCAGGTCGTTGACCTTGACCCGCTCCGAATGGATGTTGTGCTGGCGCACGGCGATCTTCTTGCGGCCCATCCACGGCCAGATCCAGCGCAGGCCGGATGAACGCTCGGTGCCCCGATAGGCGCCGAACAGGGTAATCACCGCCGACATGTTCGGCTGGATCATGAAGAAACCGAGCAACAGGAACAGAGCCAGGATAAGGCCGCCGACCCAGCCAACAATCCACCCGGCCACCGGCTCGTAACGCGTCGCCGCGCCGCCGAACGACAGGAACGCGAAAATCGTCCAGGCTATCAGCCCCAGCCAGACGAACAGCATCAGGTAGCCATTATACGTGCTGGCTGGCCCCTCCTGACTGCGGACCATAGCCTTTTTCCCCTCAGACATAACCAAGCTCCTCCCATAAATATGATATCATCTTTATATCGCAATTCGTCATCGTCAAGTGAAACCGGCATAGCCCCTTCCCCTTCAGGGGAGGGGTTGGGGTGGGGACTGTGCCGCCATCCCGACAAGCCCCACCCCCGGCCCCTCCCCTGAAGGGGAGGGGAGGCGTCAATGCTGGCGGATTACCGCCAGGAAGGCGTCGCCGTAGGCCTCCAGCTTGCGCGCGCCGATGCCGGAAATCTCACTGAGCTGCGCCAGCGTTGCCGGCCTCGCCGCCGCCATCTCGCGCAGCGTCGCGTCGTGGAAGATCACATAGGGCGGCATTTGCGCTTCGGCCGCCAGCTCGCGGCGCAACGCGCGCAGCGCCTCGAACAGCGGATCGCCCACCGGATTGGGCGTTTCGCGCCGACGCCGCTCTTTCTTTGTCACCGGCGGCTGGACGATCTCGACCCTCGCCTCGCCCTTCAATATCGCCCGCGCATCGCCGGCGAACTTGAGGCCGCCGTGCTCGGTGGCGACCAGGCTGCCGCGCGCCTGCAAGGCGCGGCTGAGCGGCTGGAGCAGCCGCGCCTCGTCCGCGCCGACGATGCCGAACACGCTGAGCTGGTCGTGGCCGCGCTGGCGCACGCGCGCGTCCTCCGCCCCGGTCAGCACTTTGAGCAGATGACCGAAGCCGAAGCTCTGCCCGGTGCGATAGACCGCGCTGAGCAGCTTGCGCGCCAGCTCGGTGGTGTCGACCACGCCCGGCGCCTCGAGGCAGTTGTCGCAATTGCCGCATTGCGCCGGCGGGTCCTCGCCGAAGTGCCGCAGCAGCACCGCGCGGCGGCAGCCGGGCGTTTCGACCAGCGTCGCCAGCGCATCGAGCCGCGCTCGCTCGCCGGGCAAGCGCGCTTCCTCGACCTCGCTCAATCGCTGGCGCGCCTGGGCAAAGTCGCCCGCCGCCCACAGCATCAACGCCAGCGCCGGATCGCCGTCGCGCCCGGCGCGGCCGGTCTCCTGGTAATAGGCCTCGATCGACTTGGGGATCCCGGCATGGGCGACGAAGCGCACGTCGGGCTTGTCGATGCCCATGCCGAAGGCGATCGTCGCCACCATCACCATGTCCTCGCTGGCCACAAAGGCTGCCTGGTTGGCGGCGCGCACCGCGGGCTCGAGCCCGGCGTGGTAGGGCAGCACCGGCCGCCCGGTCTTCGCGGCGAGCTTTTCCGCCAGGTCGTCCACCTTCTTGCGCGAAACCGTATAGACGATGCCGGGCCCGGAGTGGGTCGCCATCAGGTCGGCGATCTGTTTGAGCGCGCTCTCGCGATGGCGGACTGCGTAGCGAATGTTGGGCCGGTCGAAGCCGGCGATCACCAGTCCGTCGGCCGGGATGCCGAGCTGGGCGAGCACGTCGTCGCGCGTCCGTTCGTCCGCCGTTGCGGTCAGTGCCAGGCGCGGCACTTGCGCAAAGGCGTCGAGCAAGGGCAGCAGCTGGCGATAGTCGGGGCGGAAGTCGTGCCCCCATTCGGACACGCAATGTGCCTCGTCGACCGCGAACAGCGCCAGTGGCGCGGTCGCCAGCAGCTCGCGGAAGTGCGGCTGGCTGGCGCGTTCCGGGGCGACGTAAAGCAAGTCGAGCCGGCCGCCGCGAAAGGCCTCGATCGTCGCCGCGCGGTCTTCGTCGACGCTGGTCAGGGTGGCGGCGCGGATGCCGTTGGCCCGCGCCGCGCGCAACTGATCGTGCATCAGCGCGATAAGCGGCGAGATGACCACGCAAGTGCCGTCGAGCATTGTCGCCGGCAACTGGTAGGTCAGCGACTTGCCGGCGCCGGTCGGCATTACCGCCAGGGTCGATTGCCCCGCCAGCACGCGCTCGACCACGTCGCGCTGGACGCCGCGGAAATGCTCGAATCCGAAGACCCGCCGCAGCGCCTGCTCCGCCTCGGCGAGCGTTGTTGCCTGCGCACCCATGGCCGCGCTGTGGCAGATCGCCCGGCGCGCGCAAACCACACTGAGGCCGAGTTTGTCGTTTTCTTGGCCTCGCCGCTCGGCTAGATTCGAACGACACCAACAAGAGGCCCCGACCGATGAAGAAGATCGCGCTCTATACCGCCGCTTCCGCCTTCGCCCTGGCGCTGGGAGCCTGTGGCGATTCCGACGATGCCTCCGAAGACGCGATGGCCGGCGATGTCGAGCTGCCCGCCGACGAGGCGATGTCGGACGTGCCCGATCCGGTCGCCGACCTCGAGAGCGACGCAGGCCAGGATCTCGCGGTAACGCAAGAGCAGGCCGAAACCGCCGCCGACGACGCGGTCGACGCGGTCGCGGACATCGAGGCGGCAGCCGCCGCCGCGGCCGGTCAGACCGCCGACTGAGTTGGCGCGGATCGGGTTCCTCCTCGCCGCGCTCCTGCTCGCAGGCTGCGGCCCCAACGACACCGATCCCGGCCCCGGAGGCGTGACGGTGGGCGAAGCGCGCGCGCTCGACGAGGCGGCCGAGATGCTCGACGAACAGCGCTTGCCCGCCGACGCGCTGCCGCCGACCGCACCCAGCGCCACGCCTACGCCCGAGGAAACGCCCGAAGCCGAGCCCGCCGCCTAGCGCTTTGTCGGCACCGCCGGCGCGTGATAGACGTTGCAGCTGAAACCATGGCCACGATCGTCGAACCCGCCAGCGACTTTTCCGCGCTGCCCGAAGTGCCAGCAGGCGTGTTCACCGCGCCGCTGCAGCGCCCGGCGCACATCGGCGAGGACTGGCTCGAGCCCACGCAGCGCGCATACTCGTCCGACGACGACGCGATCTGGAACGATCTGTTCACCCGGCAGATGGACTTGCTGCCCGGCCGCGCCTGCGGGGCGTTCATGGCCGGGCTGCAAAAGCTCCACCTCAACCGCGGCGGGGTACCCGAATTCGCCTGCTTGTCAGAGGAGCTGAGTGCCCTGACCGGGTGGAGCGTGGTGCCGGTGCCGATGCTGATCCCCGACCACGTATTCTTCTGGCACCTCGCCAACCGCCGCTTCCCGGCCGGCAACTTCATCCGCGGGCGGGACACTTTCGACTACATCCAGGAGCCCGACGTGTTCCACGACGTGTTCGGGCATGTGCCGATGCTGACCGACCCGGTGTTCGCCGACTACATGCACGAATACGGCAAGGCCGGGTGGAAGGCGATGCGCTACAACCGGCTGAAGGCGCTCGGCGCGCTCTATTGGTACACGGTCGAGTTCGGGCTGATCCGCGAAGGAGCCGACCTGCGGATCTACGGCGCCGGCATCCTGTCCGGCCCGCGCGAGGCGGTGTTCGCGCTCGAGGCGCTCTCGCCCAACCGGATCATGCTCAATGTCGATCGGGTCATGCGCACCGATTACGTGATCGACGACCTGCAGCCGACCTACTTCGTGATCGAGAGCTTCGACGAGCTCTACCATGACACCGTCGAGCGCGACTTCGACCGGCTCTACCGCGCGCTCAACCCCGGCTTCACGTACGCCAACTCGGCGGTGATCGACGTCGACGACGTGCTCCATCGGGGCACGCAGGAATACCACCTGCGCGGCGGGCGCGGCTCGGACGCCGAACCGGCCTGATTCGAAGATTCGGCTTAGGGCCCAAATGCGAAAAGGCCGGCCCCGGGGTGTCCCGGAGCCGGCCTTCGCATCGCTCTGGCAGCGATTACTCGGGCGTGCCCGAATCCATCGTATCGGCGGCGTCCTCGGCGGCATCTTCCTGCGCTTCCGAAGCATCCAAGGCAGCATCGGCCTGCTCGTCGGTGATCTGGCCGGCGTCCTCAGCGGCATCGATCGCCTCTTCCTGGGCGTCGCCGACAGCCTCAGCCTGGTCTTCGGCGGCGTTTTCCGCGCTGCTGTCGCATGCCGTGACACCGAGGCCGAGAACGGCGGCCGAAGCGAGAGCGATGATCTTCTTCATGGTCATAACCCCTTATTGAGCGGGTGCCGGGCACCCGGTGAGAAACGCCCAAGGACGGCGTTGCCACAACAATTCCATTGATTTGGGTTGGTTCCGCGAAATGCGGCAGGAACTTGCAGCGACCGCCTAGCGCAGGCCGATCCAGGCCACCGCGACCACGCCGAGGACGATCCGGTACCAGGCGAACGGCGCGAAACCGTGCCGGCTGATATAGGCGACGAAGGCGCGGATCACCGCCAGGGCAACCACGAACGAGACGGCGAAACCGATCGCGATCTCGTCCCAGCCGATCCCGCCGGAACCGGCCATCAGCTCGTCGCCGTGGTTGTAAAGGGTGAAGGCGGAGGCGCCCATCATGGTCGGGACGGCGAGAAAGAACGAGAATTCGGCCGCGGTCTTGCGGTCGACGCCCATTGCCAGCGCCCCCATGATCGTCGCCCCGGAGCGACTGACGCCGGGGATCATCGACACGCACTGCGCCAGGCCCACGCCGATCACCTTGCCGAGCGGGATGTCCGAAACCGGCGTATAAGGCCCGGGCCTGGCCACCTTCTCGATCCCGAGGATGGCGATCCCGCCGGCGATCAGTGCCCACCCGACCACGTCGGCGCTGCCGAGCATGGCTTCGACCGCGTCTTTGAAGATGACGGCAAGCACCGCCGAAGGCAGGAAGGCGACCAGGATGTTGCGGGCAAAGCGCAGGCTCGCCGGCTCGAGCCGGAACACCCCGATCCCGGCGGACCACAAGGTCTGCCAGTAAAGCACCACCACGGCGAGGATCGCGCCGAGCTGGATGACGACGTTGAACAGCGCCCACTGCTGCGCGTCGTAGCCGAACAGCTCGGCGGCGAGGATCAAGTGGCCGGTCGAGGACACCGGCACGAACTCGGTCAGGCCCTCGACGATGCCGAGCAGGATGGCGGTGAGCGTCAGTCCCATGGGACGCGCTAGATGGCGGAGCGGGCGGTCAAGTCAACCGCCCGCTTCCACCAAAGCGACCATGTCTCACCAGATGCGCACGCGCTCCTCGGGCGGCAGGTACAGCGCGTCGTCGGGAGTGACGTTGAAGGCGCGGTACCAGGCGTCCTGGTTGCGCACGACTTCGTTGACCCGCGCCGGCGGCAGGCTGTGCGGCCCGGTCAGCAGGCGCTGGCGCGCACTCTCCTCGCGCTCGGCCGAGCGCCACACTTGTGCCCAGGCCATGAAGAACCGCTGGTCGCCGGTAAATCCGTCGATCACCGGTGCTTCCTGGCCGTTGAGCGACATGCGGTAGGCGCGATAGGCCATGCTGAGTCCGCCGACATCGCCGATGTTCTCGCCCAGCGAGAGGCGGCCGTTGAGGCAGGTCGTGCCTTCGTCGAACGGGCAGTACCTGCCGTACTGAGCCGCGAGCCTGTTGCCGAGCTCCTCGAAGCGCCGCTTGTCCTCGGCCGTCCACCAGTCGCGCAGCGTGCCGGTGCCGTCCGACTTCGCCCCCTGGTCGTCGAAGCCGTGGCCAATCTCGTGTCCGATCACCGCGCCGATCGCGCCATAATTGACCGCCGGGTCGGCGTTGGGCCCGAAGAATGGCGGTTGCAGGATGCCGCCGGGGAACACGATCTCGTTGAATACCGAGCTGTAATAGGCGTTCACCGTCTGCGGCAGCATGCCCCATTCGGTGCGATCGACCGGCTGGCCCAGCTTGCTGCGGTTGTCGGCCTGCTGCCAGTCGAGCGCGGCCAAACGATTGGCCAGCGGCGCGTGGGCGCGGATCGTCAGCCCCTCATAAGTCTCGAACTCGTCCGGATAGCCGATCTTCGGAGTGAAGGCCTCGAGCTTGGCGACCGCCTCAATTTTGGTGGCGTCGCTCATCCAGTCGTTCTCGGCGATGCTCTCGGCAAGCGCCAGCCGCAGGTTGGCGACCAGCTCCTGCATCTCGGCCTTGCTCTCCGCCGGGAAGTAGCGTTCGACATAGAGCGCGCCGAGCTGCTCGCCGAGCTGCGCCTCGGTGGCGGCGATCGCGCGCTTCCAGCGCGGCCGCTGTTCGGGCTGGCCGTTGAGGAACGTGCCGAAGAAGGCGAAGTTGGCGTCGTCGATCGCCTTCGGCAGCACCGGCGCATGATCGACCAGGAAGCGAACCGCCATGAACGCCTTGATCGTGTCGAGTGGCGTTTCGGTGAGCAAGGACATCATCGCCGGCAGACCGCCGCCGATGCCCGAAAGGTAATCGGGCGTAAGTCCGTATTGCGCGATCTCCTCGGCCGTCGGCGGTAGCTGGCTGACCAGGAACTGCTGGGTATCGGCGAACTGGGCCGATTGCAGCACGGTCGCGAGCGGGAACCCGGGCGCAAGCGCGAGCAGCTCGGCGCGGCTGAGCTTGTTGTAGGTGATGTCACGGTTGCGCAGCGCCTGGCGCGCCCATTCGAGCTCGGCGACCTGGTGCTCGAAGGCGAAGACCTGCTCCGCCGTGGCGGTGGGATCGGCGTAGCCGGCCTGGCCGAGCATGAAAGCCAGGACCTCCTTGTACCGCGCCTGGATGCCGAGGTTGCGCTCGTTGTCGATCAGGTAGAGATCGCGATCGGGCAGGCCCATGCCGTCGAAGCCGACGGAGACGATGTAGCTGTTGGGATCCTTGGCATCGACCGTCACCCCGGCCGAGACCATCGGGCTCATGCCGGCCTGCGGGAACAGCACGGCAAGCTGATCGAGGCTGGCGGCGTTCCTGATCGCGGCGAGGTGCGGCTGCGCCGGGGCAAGGCCCGCGGCTTCGATCGCCGCCGTGTTCTCGTAGGATAGATAGGCGTCGACAATGCGCCGCTCGGCGGTGCCCGGCGCGGGATTCGCCGCGACGAGGGCATCGACCAGGGCTTTGACGTCGCTAGTCGATTTCTCGCCGAGGATATCGAATGAGCCGAAGCGGCTGTACTCGGCCGGCATCGGGTTTTCGCGCACCCATTTGCCGTTGACGTAGGCGAAGAAGTCGTCGCCCGGATCGACGGCCGGGTCGACGCTGGCGGGATTGATGCCCCAGCTGCCGAAATCCATCGTCGGCGGAGCGGTGGTGGCGTCCTGCGCGGCCGCGGGCAGCGACATGGCGAGCGCGGTGGCGGAAACGCCGATAGCGAGAATGCGTCGGATCATGATGAGTGAGTGCCTTTCGTCAGCCGGCCGCATGCCCCCCGGCGGCAGCCGCAGTTGGATGAATTGGGTCTAGCGCCGTCGAAGAGTCAACGGGAGCCCTTCGTCGGTTACACTTGATACTTGGTCGATTAACCGGGCCCGAACCCGTTCGTCCCGAGCGGAGCCGAGGGATCAAGCCGCCGCGGCGTCGTCGAATTGCAGCGCAGCGAGGCGTGCATAGAGGCCTTTGGCTGCGTTGAGCTTCGCGTGCGTGCCTTCCTCGACGATCCGCCCCTCGCTCATGACCACGATCCGGTCGGCGGCGCGCACGGTGGCGAGGCGATGGGCGATCACGAGCGTGGTGCGGCCTTCCATCAGCCGCTCGAGCGCCTGCTGCACCAGTTGTTCGCTTTCGGCGTCGAGCGCGCTGGTCGCCTCGTCGAGCAGCAGGATCGGCGCGTCGCGCAACAACGCGCGGGCGATGGCCACACGCTGGCGCTGGCCGCCCGAAAGCCGCGCGCCGCCTTCGCCGAGGAAGGTGTCGAGCCCTTCGGGCAGCGCCTTGAGGAAGCTTTCGGCATTGGCGGCGCGGGCGGCCTCCCAGATCGCTTCCTCGCTCGCGTCCCATTGGCCATAGCGCAAGTTGTCGCGCGCGCTGGCGGCGAACAGCGTGCCTTCCTGCGGCACCAGCGCCATGCGCCGGCGCACCTCGGCGGGATCGACCTGGACCAGCGGCACGCCGTCCATTCGGATGGTGCCGACCTGCGGATCGTAGAACCGCTCGGCGAGCTGGAACACCGTCGACTTGCCCGCCCCGGAAGGCCCGACGATGGCCACGGTCTCGCCCGGCTCGACGGTCAGGCTGAAGTCGAGCACCGCGGCGGTGTCGGGCCGGGTCGGATAGCGGAAGGTGACGTTCTGGAACGCCAGCCCGCCGCGCGCCGGCTCGGGCAGCGCCAGCGGCCGGGCCGGCGGGGCTATCGTGGGCTTTTCCAGCAGCAGCTCGTTGAGCCGGCTCGCCGCCCCCGCGCCGCGCAGCAAGTCGCCGTAAACCTCGGTCAGCGAGCCCAGCGCGCCCGCCACCATCACGCCCGTAAGCACGAAAGCGGCGATCGTGCCGCCGGAGAGCGTGCCCTCGGCGACCTGGATCGCGCCGCGCCACAACAGCAGCGTGATCGCCCCGAAGATGACCGCGATGACCACCGCGGTCATCGTCGAACGCAGCATGATCCGGCGTTTCGCGGTGTCGAAGGTGCCCTCGACCGCCGCGGCGAACCGCTCCTGCTCGCGCCATTCCTGGTTGAAGCCTTGGACGATCTTCATCGCGCCCAGCACTTCGGCCACGCGCGAGCCGACCGTGGCGACGCGGTCCTGGCTTTCGCGCGAGACGGTGCGCAGGCGGCGGCCGAACCACACGATCGGCCCCAGCACCAGCGGCACGCCGATTACCAGCATCCCGGTCAGCGTGGGCGCGAGGTAGAGCAGGTAGCCGAGCCCGCCGAGCGCCATCAGCGCGTTGCGCAATGCGACCGAGATGGTCGTCCCGACGACTTGCTCGATCTGCGCGGTGTCGGCGGTCATGCGGCTGGCGATCTCGCTCGGCGCGTTCTCCTCGAAGAAGCCGGGCGACAGGCGCAGCAGGTTGCGCTGCACCGCGAGCCGGATGTCGGCCACCACCCGCTCGCCGAGCCACGAGACGAAATAGAACCGGCAGGCGGTGCCCAAGGCCAGCACCACCACGATCATGAACAGGTACCGGAACCAGCGGCCGATCTCGGCCGGGTCGGTGCCCTCGGCAAAGCCGCGGTCGATGATCAGCTTGAAGGCCGAAGGGATCGCCAGCGTCGCCGCGGCGGTAATCGTCAGCGCCACCAGCGCCAGCGCGACCTTGCCCGGATAGCGCGAGGCGGCGGCGAAGATCATCCGCAACGGGCCGAGCGTGCTGGCGGGTTCGACGTCAGGCTTGGTGGGGCGGCGGGCCATGGCGCGCCGCGTTAGCGGATAAGCCGTGGGGTGAGAAGCGGCGTGGACGGGAAACATTGTCGCGTTGCAACATGGACCGCGTTAGGGTCTAACGCGCTGCCCGAGAGGCCCAGGGGGACAGACTTGCTTTATCACGCGTACGAGTGGCAGAAATCGCTTTTCAACAGCGCCAGCGACTGGGCTTCGATCGGGGCGCAACTGCTCAACAATCCGGCCCTGCCGATGGGCTATTTCGGCACCGGGCCGATCATGGCCAGCGCGCTGCAGGTGTTCGCCAGGTTCCATGAGGAGCGCGGCAAGCCGGCCTTCGACATCGCCAGCGTCGAGGTTGCGGGCAAGAAGCACGCGGTCGCCGAGACCGTCGTCCTCGAAAAGCCGTTCGCCGCACTGCGTCATTTCAAGCGCAAGGCACTGCCCCAGGACGCGCCCCGGCTGCTGATCGTCGCGCCGATGAGCGGGCACTACGCCACCCTGCTGCGCGGCACCGTGGCACGGATGGCCGAGCACCACGAAGTGTGGATCACTGACTGGGCCGACGCGCGGATGGTGCCGCTCGAAGCCGGTCACTTCGACCTCGACGATTACATCGACTACCTGATCGAGTTCCTGCAATTCATCGGGCCCGGTACGCACATGCTGGCGGTGTGCCAGCCGTCGGTCCCGGCATTCGCCGCCGCGGCCGTCATGGGCGCCGAAAAGGACCCGTGTCGCCCGGCCACGCTGACGCTGATGGGGGGGCCGGTCGATACCCGCGCCAGCCCGACTTCGGTCAACGACGTCGCCGTGCGCCAGCCGCTAAGCTGGTTCGGCGACAATGTGATCGCCACCGTGCCGCTGAGCTACCCGGGCGGTGGGCGGCGGGTCTATCCGGGCTTCCTGCAGCTTGCCGGGTTCCTGTCGATGAACCTGCAGAGCCACATGCTGAGCCACTACGAGATGTTCAAGCATCTCACCCTCGGCGACCAGGAAAGCGCCGATTCGACCCAGCGGTTCTACGACGAGTACCTGTCGGTTTGCGACATGACCGCCGAGTTCTACCTCCAGACCATCGAGCATGTGTTCCAGAAGCACTCGCTGCCCCGGGGCGAGTTCGTCCATCGCGGCAAGCCGATCGACCCCGACGCCATCCGCGACACCGCGATCCTGGCCATCGAGGGCGAGCGCGACGACATCTCGGGGATCGGCCAGACGCGAGCCGCGCTCGACTTGGCAGAACACTTGCCGGAGGCGATGAAGAAGTACCACCTGGCCAAGGACGTCGGCCATTACGGCATCTTCAACGGCAGCAAGTGGCGCCAGGGCATCGCCCCAGTGGTCGAGGACTGGATTAGCACCCACTCGCGTTAGCTCCTTCGACCGGCTCAGGATGAGCGGAGGTTACCAATTCCAACCCCGCTCGCCCTGAGCTTGTCGAAGGGTGCGCTCACACCGTGGCGGGGAGCGCCTTGTCGCTTCCAGGCCGCTTGAACACGGCCTTGTTGGGCACCGCCTCGGTCCGCCGTACATAGCTCCACAGCGCACACTGGAGCCCGATCAGCATGAAGATGAACGGCTGGAAGGCAATGCCGACGAACAGCGAGCCGACCAGGTAGATCACTTGCGCCTGTTGCAGCGCGGTGGCGAGGCCCCATTGCCAGGACTTGCGGCCGTCCTCGGCGCTCCCATTCTCGCTGGCACCCTTGCGCCGCGCATAGCGCCAGCGCAGCCGCTCCATGTGCCACACGCCCAGCGCCTGCAGCCACAGCCACAGGAACAACCCCGGCCAGCCCTGCTCGCCGAGCATCTCGAAGTACGAGGAGTGATAGGCGCGCGCCTTGTCGGTAACCGGCTCGTAGTCGATCGCCACGTTGTTACCTTCGCCCACGGTTCGCCGCGTCTCGTAAGTGAAGCTGTTGCCCAGGTAGGCCTCGAACCCGCCGCCGAGCGGGCGGTCCTTGACGTAGTCGAGCGTCCACTTCCACACCTGCACGCGGGTCGAAGCCGACTGGTCGCTGTCGGTCTGGGTCAGCGTCCCCATCCGCTGCACATAGCTCGCCGGCAGGAACGGGATCGCCGCGACCAGTGCCAGCGCGGCCACGCCGCCATAGACGAGGCGATAGCGGGCCGAGCGCAGCATCAGCACACCGAGCGCTGCAGCGCAGACCAGCCCGGTGCGCGCCGAAGTGCCGATCGGAATGATCAGGCAGGCGAACACCAGCCCGGCGGTAAACCAGTAGACCCGCCACTCGGGCTTGAAGATCGTCCCGTGGCGCGCCAGCCACAGCGCCAGCGGGATGGTCGCGATCGCCGCGGTCGACAGGATCGAGCCTTCGTAAAGCCCGGTGTTGTTGCGCACCAGCAGCGCCAGCTCGCCATAACCGCCGCCGCCGAACACGGTCTTGATCCCGCCGTTGATGATGATCGTGCCGATCGCCAGCACCATGACCAGCGCCGCCGCCTCGATCCTCAGGCGGGTGCGCAGTGTCAGCGGCAGGAAGGCGGCGAACAGCAGCGCCTTCCACACCCAGTCCCACTTGGTCAGCGCCTCGACCGGGAACGCCGCGGTCAGCGTGGTGAAGGCGCAATAGCCGAGCAGGACCAGGATCAGCGCCTGGCGCAGGCTGAACCGGCTGCCCTGCTTGGTGTCGAGCAACAGCCAGCCGGCAAAGGCCGCGACGAAGGCGACCAGCGACACCGGCAGCGCCCCGAGAAAGCCCCAGCTGATCTTCTGCGGCGCGACGATGTCGATGTAGATATAGGCCAGCACCCAGAAGAACGGCCGCTTTAGCCCGAGCGCGAGCACCAGGCCGATGAAGGCGAGGAAGGCGAGGTCAAGCATCGCTCGCCTCCGCCTCGCCAGAATTGTCGGCCGGCTGCGCGCCACCCTTCAGCCACGGCCGGCGCGCCTGAGCCGACGCGTCCTCGACATCGAGCTCGTCGCGCGACAACAGCCTCCACAGCGCCAGCGCGATCAGGCCATGCGTCAGCGCGAGGGTGAAAAGGTCGATCAAGCAGGAGCCCCGATTGCAATCGCGCGGGACCTTAGCCGCTCGCCGGTTGACGCGCCGTTAAGCTTGTCATGGCAGGAATTGCCGCATGTTCCGCGTGCTGCACGTCCTCGACCATTCGCTGCCGCTGCACAGCGGCTATGCCTTTCGCACGCGCGCCATCATGAAGGCGCAATTGGCGGACGGGCTCGAGGTCAAAGCGATCACCGGCCTGCGCCACCACGCCGACGGGCCAGATGTCGAAGAGGCCGAGGGGCTGACCTTCCATCGCACCCGCGGCGCGCCCGGGCTGGCGCGCGAATGGGGCGAGATCGCGCTGTTGACCAATTCCATCAGCGCGCTGGTCGAGAAATGGCGCCCCGACGTGCTCCACGCCCATTCGCCGGCGCTGTGCGGGCTCGCCGCCTTGCGCGCCGCGCGCCGCCACGGCCTGCCGCTGGTCTACGAGATCCGCGCCTTCTGGGAGGACGCCGCGGTCAGTAACGGAACCGGACGCGAAGGCTCGGTCAAGTACCGCCTGACCCGCCGGCTCGAGAACCGCGTCATCGCCGGCGCCGACGCGGTGATGACCATCTGCCAGGGCTTGCGCGACGACCTGATCGAGCGCGGCTTTCCCGCCGCCAAGATCGGCGTGATGCCCAACGGCGTCGACCTGACGCTGTTCGGCGACCCGCCGCCCAGGGACAAGGCTCTCGCCAGGGACCTCGAGCTTGGTGCCAATGACTCTGGGGCGCCGGTAATCGGCTTCATCGGCAGCTTCTACGACTACGAAGGGCTCGATTTGCTGATCGAGGCGATGCCCGCGCTGCTCGCCGCGCAACCGGACGCGCGCCTGCTCATGGTCGGCGGCGGACCGATGGAGGAGGCCTTGCGGCGCCAGGCCAATGCCTCGCCCGCAGCCCATGCGATCCGCTTCGTCGGGCGCGTGCCGCATGGCGAAGTCGAGCGCTATTACTCGCTGTGCGACGTCATGGCCTATCCGCGCAAGGCCAGCCGGCTGACCGAGCTGGTCACGCCGCTCAAGCCGCTCGAAGCAATGGCGCAGGGCAAGCTAGTCGCCGCTTCCGCGGTCGGCGGGCACCGCGAGCTGATCACCCAGGGCCTCACCGGCACGCTGTTCGCGCCCGGCAGCCCAGCCGATTGCGCGGCTTCGCTAGCCGGGCTGCTGGCGCGGCGCGGCGAGTGGCCGGCGATGAGCGATGCCGCCCGTGCCCATGTTGCGGCGCATCACGACTGGGCCCGCAACGTTGGGCGTTATTGGGACATTTACCAGGCGCTGGTAAGGCCCGCGCGTGAAGGCCTGAGCGCTGCCGCCTGAGCGGCGCGCCCGGCGAACAGGAAGAACAACGTGGCATCGCTCGCTTTCGACAGCTCCGACACGCCGGCCAGGCCGCCGCTCAGCGCCCATCCGGCGTTCCCGGCGATGGTGGCGCTGTGGTTCGCCGCGCTGCTCGGCCTCGGCAGCCTGGCGCTGCCGGTGGTCCTGCTCGAAAGCGTGGTCAGCGCCACCGGCCTGGCTTCTATCGTTTCCGCGGCCAGCCCGCCGCTCGGCATGACCGCACGCCTGCTGGCCGCGCTGGCGGCGGCGCTGGCCGGTGGCGGCCTCGGCGTGGTCATCGGCCGCCGTGTCGCGCTTGCCGCCGCGCAGGGAGGCGAATCCCCCTTCGCCAGGCTGGCGCCGGGTTTGCGCGCGCCGCTCAACATCAAGGACGAGGTCGGCGCCGCCGGGCTGGCGGACGAAGACAGCCTGCCGCTCACTCGCCGCCGCGCGCTGGCGCTCAGCGACGACGCCGGTGAGGATCCGTATGGGGATCCCTACGACGCGATGCTGCCCGGCGAGCGCCAGGCGGCGATCGAATTGGCCTACGACGACCGCGATTTCGACGAGCCGCTTGAGCTTGACGCCCCGGCGGACGACAACGCCGGCGCGTTCCCGCCCGGCTTCGCCGACGAGCCGGTCGCCGACGGGGAGTTCGACATGACCGAAGAGTACGACTTTCCGCCCGAGGCGCCCGAGCCCGAACCCGAGCGTGAGCCGCTGCCGTTCTCCGCGCCCTCGCTGGCGCGTCACGCGGTCGAGCCTGAGGACTATGCGGACGAGGAACTCCGGGCCGACGAGGAATTCAGGGCGCCGCTCGCGGCCGTCGAGGCCACCGGCGAGCCGGCAGCCGCCGGCGAATGGGCCCAGGCCCCGCTCGAGGAGCTGGGACTGGTCCAGCTGGTCCAGCGGCTCGGCTCGACCATCGAGCGGCGACGCGAGCTTCTGGCCGAGGCTCCGGTGGCGCCCGTGACATCGGTAGCGGCACCGGCCGCGCCGGTCCGCATCGCCCCGATCGAATTCGAAGCCGCCCCGCCCGAGGAAGCGGCGCAGGCCATGGCCGCCTATTTCGGTGATCCTGCCCCCACCCCGGCCGAGCCCGCCGCGCCGCAAGCGCTGCAGCCCCACTTCCAGCGCCCGCTGGAGCTGGTCGACGACGACATCGAGGGTGACGAGGACGAGGAAGCCGCGGACGACGGCGCGGGCTACAGCTCGCTGCTCGGGATAAGCCATCCCTTCGCCCGCCTCGACGACAGCTTCGAGCCGAGCGAAGAGCCGGCGCCAGAGGACGAGCCGCAGGACGAGCGCCTGTTCGACCCTCCGGCCGAGGAATCCGCTCCCCAGGACGCCGACGCCGCCTTGCGCGCCGCGCTCGCCACCCTGCAGAAGATGAGCGGAGCCGCCTGACGTAAAATTACGTCACTGCCTCGCACCACGCAATTTTGTGGCGCGATTAGCGGAAACTTGCCAAATCTGTTACCTGTCGCCATGGGGGCGCCTCGCGAAATCTCGCAAGGCACCCGATGCCGGGTGATTCGTGCTCTGTTGCCGGGTGAGCCGGCTGGAGCGGGCGTCGTCCGGCTGGAAACAGGAACGAGTGAGTGACCGGGTATCCCACCACCCAGGGACTGTACGATCAGCGCAACGAGCATGACTCGTGCGGGGTGGGTTTCGTCGCCCATATCAAGGGCGCGAAGTCGCACGCCATCGTCACCCAGGCGCTGGAAATCCTCGCCAACCTCGACCATCGCGGCGCGGTCGGGGCCGACCCGCTGCTCGGCGACGGCGCCGGCATCCTGGTGCAGTTGCCCGACCCGCTCTACCGCCGCTGGGCGACAAGCGAGGGGCTGACCCTGCCCCCGCCCGGCGACTACGCGGTGGCGATGTGCTTCCTGCCGCGCCACGACGAAGCGCGCGAATTTATCTGCGAGCAGTTCGAGAAGTTCATCGCCAAGGAAGGCCAGCGCCTGATCGGCTGGCGCGACGTGCCGACCACCGAGCAAGGGCTTGGCAAGGCAGTGCTCGCCTCGATGCCGATGATCCGCCAGTGCTTCGTCGCGCGTGGGCCCAATTGCGCCGACCAGGACGCCTTCGAGCGCAAGCTGATCGTGATCCGCAAGCAGACGCAGAACCCGCTCGCCGAGCTCGCCGAAAAGCACGGCTTGCCGGAAGTCGCGCATCTCTACATGCCGAGCTTCTCGAGCCGGACGGTGGTCTACAAGGGCCTGCTGCTCGCGACCCAGGTGGGCAGCTTCTACGACGACTTGCGCGATCCCGACTGCGTCAGCGCGCTCGGCCTGGTCCACCAGCGCTTTTCCACCAACACCTTCCCCAGCTGGAAGCTGGCGCACCCGTACCGGATGATCGCGCACAACGGCGAGATCAACACCGTGCGCGGCAACGTCAACTGGATGAACGCCCGCCGCCGGACGATGGAATCGCCGCTGCTCGGCGCCGACCTCGACAAGCTGTGGCCGATCATCCCGCACGGCCAGTCTGACACCGCCTGCCTCGACAACGCGCTCGAACTGCTGGTCATGGGCGGCTACTCGCTGGCCCATGCGATGATGATGCTGATCCCGGAGGCCTGGGCGGGCAACCCGCTGATGGATACGGCCCGCCGCGCGTTCTACGAATACCATGCCGCGCTGATGGAGCCGTGGGATGGCCCGGCGGCGGTCGCCTTCACCGACGGAAGCCAGATCGGCGCCACGCTCGACCGCAACGGGCTGCGCCCCGCGCGCTTCTGCATCACTCGCGACGACCTGGTGCTGCTGGCCTCGGAATCGGGCGTGCTGCCGTTCCGCGAGGAGGACATCGTCCGCAAGTGGCGGCTGCAGCCGGGCAAAATGCTGCTGATCGACCTCGAGCAGGGACGTATCGTCGAGGACGAGGAGCTGAAGGCGCAGCTGGCCGCGGCGGCACCCTATTCCGAATGGCTCGACAAGGCGCAATACAAGCTCAAGGACCTCGAGGCGATCGAGAGCGACCGCGGGGCGGTCCGCGACGAGGCCACCAGCCTTCTCGATAGGCAGCAGGCGTTCGGCTACACCCAGGAGGACCTGTCGAAGTTCCTCGAGCCGATGGCGATCATGGCCGACGACCCGCTCGGCTCGATGGGT
>Ga0307505_10000079_pt1 | contig 120318 bp, 86 predicted proteins | sample 23_S_MG_FD_202183 | JGI IMG/M metagenome (GOLD analysis project Ga0307505, IMG submission 202183) | Soil microbial communities from Populus trichocarpa stands in riparian zone in the Pacific Northwest, United States - 23_S | ecosystem: Environmental > Terrestrial > Soil > Riparian zone > Trees...
AACGTCTGCCGACCGGCCGTGGCGCGTGAGCCAATCTCTTCACGATCTCGTCTGTGAGAGGCCTCGCGACCCGCCTCCGCCAACCCGCGCGCGACGCTGCTCGCGCGCTACAGATGGCGTGGATTGCCGCGCCGGCGGCGACCGTGGCGTGGGGTGCTCTCCTCGTCCTCCAGGCGCTGCTACCCGCGGCGTCGGTGCTGCTCGTCCGCAGCGTGGTCGACGGCCTGGTGGATGCCATGCGCGCAGGTAGCGCCGGGCCGCTGCTGCCGCCCGCGCTTGCGCTGGGCGTGGTCATGCTCGCGGGACTTGCCGTCGAGGCACTCTCGCGCTGGGTCCGCGTTATCCAGACAGAGCGCGTCTCGGACCACGTCCGCGAAGTCATCCACCTCAAGTCCGAGCACGTCGACTTCGCCTTCTTCGAAACGCCGGGCTACTTCGACGACCTCTATCGAGTGTTGCACGAGTCGGGCAACCGTCCGCTCGCGCTCCTCGAGAGCCTCGGGATCCTGGCACGGGATGGCCTCACGCTCGCCGCGATGGCGGCGGTGCTACTTCCGTACGGCGCGCGGCTGCCCGTCGCCCTGCTGGCTGGCGCGCTGCCGGCGTTCTTCGTGCTCTTGAGGTTCAATCGGCGCTCGCACGCCTGGTGGGCCGAACGTACTGCCGACAACCGCCGGGCCGCCTACTACGACGACCTGCTCACGCACGCACTCGCCGCCGCCGAAGTGCGCCTGTTCGACCTGGGGCCGCACTTCCGGCCGGCGTGGTCAGCCCTCCGGCGCCGGCTCCGGGGGGAGCGCGAGCGCCTCGAACGCGGCCAGGCCGTGGCCCGGCTCGGGGCCTCGGTGCTGGGACTGGCGGTCACCGCCGGCTCCGTGGCGTGGATGACGTGGAGGGTGGTAAGCGGCGCCGGCCGCCTGGGCGACCTCGCGTTGTTCTACCAGGCGCTTATGCGAGGGCAGTCCGCCCTCGGTGGAATGCTGGACGGCGTCGGCCAGGTCCACGAGCATGCGCTGTACGCGCGACACCTTTTCCATTTCCTCGACCGCGAGCCGGAGGTCGTCGCCCCGCAGGCGCCGGTGCCCGCGCCACTCGCGCTGCGCGACGGCATCAACTTCCGCGGCGTGACGTTCCGATATCCGGGCGCCGACACGGCGGTCCTTCAGGACTTCGACGTCGAACTGCCGGCCGGCCAGATCGTCGCGGTGGTCGGAGAGAATGGTGCCGGAAAAACGACGCTGCTAAAACTCCTCGCCAGGCTCTACGATCCGGAGTCGGGCTCGGTGGAGCTTGACGGCCAGGACGTCCGGGCCATGGACCCGCGCGACTTGCGCAGGCGCATAGCCGCGGTCGGCCAGTTCCCGGTGACCTTCCACGCCACGCCGGCCGAGATTATCGCGCTCGGCGACGTCAGCGCGCCCCCCTCGCGTGAGCGCGTGGAGGCCGCCGCCAGGGTGGCCGGCGCCCACGAGCGCATCGCGCTGTTGCCGCAGGGCTACGACTCGCCCCTGGGGAAGGAACTCGTCGACGGACACGAGCTCAGTGGAGGCGAGTGGCAGCGCCTGGCGCTTGCGAGAGCGTTCTACCGCGATGCCCCGCTCCTCCTGCTGGACGAGCCGACGAGCATGCTCGATGCTTGGTCGGAAGAGGCCCTGCTGGCGCGCATGCGCGAGCACGCCCACGGACGGACGGTCGTCATCGTCACACATCGCTTCTCCCTCGCCCGCGCGGCCGACTTGATCCTCGTTATGCATCAGGGCCGCGTCGTCGAGCGGGGGTCGCACCTCGACCTGGTGGTTCTCGGCGGCCGATACCACGAGGCGTGGAGCCGAACCACGCCGGTCGTAGAGGAGGGCTTACTGGATGCGCTGGCGGTGGACAGCTACGACCCGTGGAGCCGCGCATGAACCGGGTGGCCCTATCCGATGCGCCGTCGCGGCCCGTATTCCCGGTCTTGCCGGCGCAAGACAGTGCCGAGTGGGCGCTCCTGCTGGCGTGTCTGCGGTCGCGATTCGACCCCGCCGCGACGGAGACTGTCGCGGCGGCCGCGCGCGCCGGCGTTGATCCCACGCGCCTCGCGGAGATTGCGCGACGTCACCGCGTTGGCGGCCTCGTGATGCGCAGACTGCGGACGGCGGGCGTCGCAGACCTGGAGGCTGCCAGCGAGGTGGCGACGGCAGCGGAGACCGCCGGCGTGCGCGGACTGCGAATGGCGTCCGGCCTCGCTCGCGTGCTCGACCTGTTCGGCGAAGCCGGAATCAGGCCGCTCGCGCTCAAGGGTCCGATCATGGCCGCGGAGCTCTACGGCGACGTAGGTGCCCGACCGTCAGGCGATCTCGACCTGTTGGTTCGGGCCGACGACCAGACGCAAGCGCGGCATACACTCGTAAAGGCGGGATTCCGGGCGGACCCGCCGCTCGACGAGCAGGGCGCCCTCGACTACCTCGCGGCAGGTTTCGCCTACTCTTTCCGGGACGACGCGCAGGATCTCATCGTCGAGGTCCACCCGTCGCTGGCGCACCGTGACTTCCGCTTCGAACCGGACATGGAGCAGTTGTGGGACCGAGCGATCCCGGCAAGGATAGCCGGTCGAACCGTCCTGACCCTGTCGCCCGAGGATCGCTTCCTGTTCCTCTGCGTCCACGGCGCAAAGCACGAGTGGGACCAACTGATCTGGGTGTGCGACGTCGCCGAGGCGATACGATCGGGCGATGTTCTCGACTGGACAATTATCGCGCGACAGGCGGTCGAGACGGGCAGCCTGAGGATGCTCCAGCTCGGTGTCCACCTAGCGAACGCGTTCACCGGCGTGACCCTTCCCCTGGAGGCTGCCGTTCTCGCCTCGCGGCCGGGAATGGACCACCTCGCTAGGCAAGTCTGGGGCCGCATGCTCGACCCCATCGAGCGGAAGCCCACGCTGTGGCGCCAGCTCCGCTTCCACCGGGGGGTCCGCGAACGCGCAGCCGAACGTTGGGGTCAGACGCGCGAGAAGGTGTCCGATCGTATCCGCACCTTCGCCCGCTCGGCGCGGCTCATGGTCGCCCCGAGTGACACGGATAGGTCGTTCGTGGAGCTGCCCGACTCGCTCTCTGCCCTCTACTACCTGGTCCGCCCGGTACGCGTGCTAGTCGGGTCACGCCGTAGAGCCGATGCGGAAGCGGTTCCGCGCGAGGGTGCGCGCAGCATGGGGTTCGATGGCGAGCCCGGAGCCGAGTAACGTCGTTCGTCGCGCGGCTCGCACGCAGGCCAAGGAGCCGGGTTCTGCGAAAGCGGTTTCGCGTTACGAGAACGTTCCCATACGCCACGCACGGACCGGCCAACCGCCTGGCCGCCTTGAAAGAACCGCTCACCTCTCTGGCCCTCGCGGCCACCTTCCGTTCGGCACCGCTACCGTCAACGCTGCGCTTCTGGATGTCCGAGTCCGGAGTCGCGCGGGACGTGGTTGAGGTGCCGCACGGGCAGGTCTTGGAGTTCCTCCGGGACCACCACCGGCGGTGCACCGGCATGATCGACGTCCTCGCGTTCCGATTCTCTGACCTGGATTGCGACGACGAGACCTGGGCGGCCGCGCTGCGGCAAGCAGGGCTTGTCCGAGATATAGTCGTCCTCCGTTGCGATGATCCGCCGTCCGTCGACGCCACCGCCTGCATCGAGCGCGAAGACCGGCTTGCAGAGGCGCTCGCGGGCGCGCCGGGCATCGACTTCATCCGCGCCGGCGTTTTGGCGCACCTGTACAACGCGAGGCCGTACGTCGAGGGGCAGCTGGCGGAGACGTATCTGGCGGCGGCGGCGACGCTTGCGGCGCGCCGCGTCTACGCCGCGCGCACTTCCGGGAGGCGCGTGCTCGCCATGTACTGCGACGGCGTCCTCTGGCAGGGAACGTGCGCCGAGATGGCCCCGGAGTCGCTCGTCGTGGGCGCGAACCATCGTGCGGTGCAGGAGCAGGCCCGCGCGATGGTTGCCCGAGGCTGGGAGCTATGGCTGGTCGGCCGCGGTGAGGAGGGCGCGCTCCGTCGCGTGTTCGAGCGCCGGCCCGATATGCCGTTGTCCATCGAGGACGTTTCGGCGGTGCGCCTTTCCTGGCGCTCTGCAGGGGAGAATCTTTGCCAGCTCACTTTCGAGCGCGGAGTGAGGCCCGAGTCGATCGTGTTTGTCGCCGATTGTCCGGCCGCCGCCGCGGTGTCCCGCGACCACTGTCCCGGCCTGCTGTCAATCGAGTTGCCCGCCGGCGGCCGCCGCGTGGCGCACTACATGCGACACGTGTGGGCCTTCGACGAGTCCGCGTTGCGCCCGAGTCCCGCTATTCACGAGGCCCACGCACCGTGCACGCCCCTGGTCGGCGGGGCCGATCACCTCCGTCGAACGGGTGTCGTGCGCGCGGCTCAGCCGTACGAGTACGAATCCGTCGCCGCGTTCTCGGAGTCGGCGATCCACTTCAATACCACGGGGTCGCGGGTGACGGCGGATGAACTGGCGTGGTTCGCGCAACAGCCGGCGCGGGAGGTGCTCACTGTACGCGACGGGGACCTCAACGGGCCGCTTCTCGGGGCGCTGCGAGTCCGGCGCATGGGCGCGGCGATCCGCGTCGAGGACTGGTGGATTCACGCCGGCGTTGTCGGGCACGGCCTGGAGGGCGAGTGCTTGCGGGCCGTCGGTCGGCGGGCCGTGGCGGCGGGCGTGCCTACGATCGAAGTGGCGCACGTGCCGAGCAGGCGCAACGAGCCGGTTCGCCGGTTCCTCGACGGGCTGGGCGGCGAGCGACGCGACGGTGAGTACGTGGTGTCGTTGAACGCCGCGCTCGCAGCGGCCGTGCTTCCGGAGCTTCGCCCGGCCGCGCCGGGCGGCGAGGCGCTCTTCACCCAGCGCGCCGCCGGCACGCTCAGCAACCCTCGGGACATTCGTAACGCCGTACGCCGGTGGGAGCGCCTGGCCAGTCGCGACGCTACCGGCGTCGTCCGCCTCCCGCGCACGGAGGCCGAGCAGTGGCTGTCCTCCGTGTGGGCTGAGCTCCTCGGTGTGGAACGCCCGGGCATCGATGACGACTTCTTCGCACTGGGAGGCGATTCCCTGGCGGCGGCCCGCGCGACGGCGCGTGTGCGCGCTGCCTTCGGAATCGAGTTCACGATCGCCGACCTTTTCGACCACCCGACGCTCGAAGCGCAGGCGCGCCGGCTGACCGCCATTCGCGATTCGAATCCGTCGGGCGCTACCGCGAGCCCCCTCGCCACGCTTGAGACCGCCTCTTCGGGGACGGCATGACTGAAGACCCGGGCGACGTCATAGCGGCCGGCGTTGCAGAGCGCCGGGATGACGCGTCCACCACTGTTCTCTCCCGCACCGCCGGCACCGAGCCGGCGCCGGCCGCGTGGCCCGGCGCCACGTCTCTCCGAGCAGCGGCCGTGTTACCCCTCACACCCGCCCAGCAGAACGCCTGGGTCAATAGCCGGCATACGCCGGGCGGGCCCCCTTACATCATCCCGCGCGCCTACCGGCTGCGCGGCTCCCTCGATGGCGACGCGCTAGCGCGGGCCCTCAACGTGCTCGTCCAAAGGCACGAGGCCCTGCGCACCACGTTCGCCCCTTTCGACGGGAGCCCTGCGCAGCTTGTCGCTGCGCGCGGGATGGCCTCTTACGTCCGCCGCGACCTGGGCGGACGTGCTCCCGGGGAGCGCGAGCACGCCCTCGCGAGGCTGCTGCACCGCGAGGCGCGCCGGCCCTTCGACCTCGGCCGCGGACCGATGCTACGAGCCGTGCTAACGCGCGTAGCGGACGATGATCATGTACTAGTGCTCGCCGCGCCGGCGCTCGCGGCCGACGATTGGTCGATGCACGTCCTCTGGCGCGAGCTCGGTGAGGCCTACTCCGCATTCCGCCGCGGCCAGGGCACGCCCGGGCTCGCCCCTGCCGACGAACTGCTCCCGGGCCTGGCTCGGCTGGCGAACGACCGAGCGTCGGCATCCGAGGTACAGCGCGACGCGGACTGGTGGCGCGACGAGCTCGCCGGGACGCCACCGCCGCGTCCACTCTTCGGCGACGCACGGACACGCCGCGGTGCCGGAGGTGATAAGTCGTCGTCCGTGCGGATCGACGACGTGGTCACCGATTCTCTCCGGGAGTTCGCCCGCCAGGAGAGAGCCTCGCTCTTCATGGTGCTGACGGCGGTGTACGCCTCGCTCCTGCATCGGTACACTGGCCAGGAGGCACTGCTGGTCGGCGCGCCGACTGCCGGGCGGAGGCGTCCCGAATTCGAGACGCTTGTTGGCCCATACGCCTCGTGGCTTCCGATCCGGATCGACCGCGCCGGCAGCACGAGTATGCGTGAACTGCTACGGCGGGTTCGGAAAGCGGCCCTCCGAGCGTACTCCCATCCGAACGCCGTCCCACACGTCGACCTGCAGGCCACGCTGTCGATAGACGACGCCCGACTAGAAGCGCCGACGCTAGGGGGCCTGACCGTGACGTCGGCGCCCGTGCCTTCGTGGGCCGCCGACGTCGACATCCACGTCGGCTTCCGGGTGGAGCACTCTCGCATGGAGGCGACTGTGCGGTGCCGCGGGAACGACCCGCGCGCGGCCAGGCTCGCCGCTCAATTGGCGGCCTCGCTCAGGGAGGCCGGCGCCGACCCCGATATAGCGGCGTCGGTGGTGCCGGCGGCCAGCACGACGGAACGGAGATGGGCTCTCTCCCACGGACGCGGCCCCGCACGCATGCGCGACGAGTCGGCCACGATCTGGAGCCTGTTCGCCGAGTCGGCGTCGCGCCGGCCTGCGGACACGGCCATCATCGCCGGAGGCGCCACCAGGTCCTACTGCGAACTGCGCGGCGAGGCCCTGGCGATCGCGGGGCTACTTCGAGAGCGTCAGCTGCCCGTGGGCTCGAGGGTGGGCGTCGTCGCTTCCGACCCCGTCGAACGCGCTGCCGGAGTCCTGGGGGTGCTGGCGGCCGGCGCTTGCTGCGTCCTGATAGACGCCCCCACCGTGGCTGCGAGGAAGCGGATAGTCGCGCGGGCGGACGTTGCCTGCCTGCTGGTCGGGCGCGACGGAAATGTCGGCCGCGTTTCCAAGGGCGGCCAGGCGATTGAGCTCGAGGCCCTGCTCACTGGTCGCGCCGATACCGCGGGAGCGTACACCGCGATCGTCCCCGCCAACGTTGCGTTCCTCCACTACGCCGACCCGGACGCGGCCGGCGCGGTTGTGGGCCACCGGGCCACAGTCAACCGTCTCCTCTGGCATCGCGACGCCTTCCCGATGCAGCCGGGCGAAGGACTCCTTCTCGCGGGCTCCGATCCGGTAGAGGCGCTCCTACCTATGATCGCCGGAGGGCACGGCGTGGTAGTTCCAGGCAGTGCCCGCGCGGACGACATAGTTGCGGCAGTGGGCGCAGGGAACGTGTCCTGGGCTCGACTCTCGCCGGCCGCTCTCTGCAGCCTGCTGCACCCGCCGGTCGCGGCTGCCCTCGCCGCGTGCCGGTCCCTGCGCGGCGTTATCGTGCTAACGCACCGGCTGGATCCCGACCTCGCAAATCGGTTCTACCGCGCCATGGGTGCCGCCGGGCGCCGCGATGTGACTCTGCACGCCGTCTGGGGGACGCCGGAGACGGCCTTCGACGTGATGCATCGTCCGCTTCCCCCCCAACCGGAGACGGCGAGGCTGGGTCGGCCGATAACCAACGCGAGGGCGTACGTCGTCGACAGCATGGGTGGCCTCTGTCCCCTCGGCGTCGCCGGCGAGCTGTGGGTTGGCGGTGCGTCGGTGGCACAGAGAGGCATCGCGACCTCGGTGGCAGCAGACGCCATCACGGATGACCCGTTCGTCAAGGGTAGGACAACCTTCCGGACGGGCCTGCGCGTGCGCTGGAGCGCCGACGCACAGCTAGAGTGGATCGGTCGCTTGACGGATCGCGACGAAGTTGCCGTCGGCTGACACCGCGGCCGGGTGTTAGACAGTGCGCACGCGCCTGCAGCGCTACACGGAATCTTCAGCCGGACTTCCCGCCCGGGCCCGACTCGGGCTTGGCTTTGGTCACATAGAGCAACGATTATCGTCCGCCCCCCGACGCCATCGGCATGTCCCAGTCGTTTTCCTGTGTCCTCGTCGGCGAGGAATCGCTCCTCGTTCGTTGCGCTACGCGGCTGACGGAGCGAGGGCACTCCGTCGCGGCCGTCGTCGGCGCCGCGCCGGCAGTAGTCGAGTGGGCCGCTAGCGCCGGCGTGCGTCGGCTCGAGCCTCGCGACGACATCGCCTTGTCGATCGCCGGCACGCACGTCGACGTGCTCCTGAGCGTGGCCAACCGGCGCATGCTGCCGGCGTCGGCACTCGCTATCGCGCGCCGGGCCGCAATCAACTTCCACGACGGCCCCTTGCCGGAACGCGCGGGCCTCAACGTCCCTGTCTGGTCGATCCTCGAGGGAGAGAGCGAGCACGGCGTGACCTGGCATGTGATGACGGAGGGCGCCGACCGCGGTCCCATCATTGCGTCCGAGCGCTTCGCCATCGCGCCCGACGAGACGGCGTTCACGCTAAACGTCAAGTGCTACGAGGCCGCCTCGGCGAGCTTCGAGCGCGTGCTCGATGCGCTTGAGTCTGGTGCATTTGCCCCCGTTCCGCAGGAGGGGAGCGGTCGCCTGTTCCGCCGCGACCAGCGGCCTGCCGGCGCCGGCATTCTCGACTGGAAGCGTCCCGCCGAGGAGCTCGAGCGCATCGTCCGCTCGCTCGACTTCGGCCCGTACGCCAACCCCGTCGCGCTGGCGTCCATCGAGGCGCCAGACGGGGAGGTGTACCACGTCGCGTCCGCGCGCGCGGCCACCGGTGCCGGCGCGGCCGGCGCCGTGCTGGCCGTGAGCCCCGTGACCGTCGCGGCCGGCGATGGCGCGCTGGTCCTGGAGGACATCGTCGATAGCGCCGGTGCGACTGTCCCGCCGGAGGCGCTCGCTCGCGCCGGTGTTGTCCCGGGCGCGAAGCTGCCCGTCGTGACCGGCGAACGGGCCGACGCGCTGCGGGCGCGTGCCGAGGGCCTCGCGCGGCACGAACCGTTCTGGGAGGGCGTCCTGTTGGGAGCCGTCCCCGCCGAGATTCCCTACGCCCGCGCGGGCACCGGCGGCCGCGCAGCTACAGAGGCGCCGGCGCCTCCGTCGCTCGCGTCGCTGGCGGCCGTACTACAGGCCACGCCGGCGGAGGCTGGCGTCGTCGCGCTGGCAGCGTACTTAGGCCGCCTCTGTTCGACGGCCGATGTCGCCATCGGGCTTGCGACCGCGGGGAGCGCGGACGCCGCAGGCGAGTCGCGGCTGTTCGCGTCGGTCGTCCCGATGCGCGTCCGCGCCGGCGACACGGCACGCGAGCTCTTGGACGCGATCCGCGAGGCTCGTGAGAGGGAGACGTACGCAGTCCACCTCACGGCGCGTCACCCCACCCTCCGCGCGGCCGGCGCGTTCACGCCGTCGGTCGTCCTTGCCCTCGCCCACGCCGCCGGCGGGCCGGCGCCGCTAACGATCCTCGTCGCGGACGACGGGTCGAGTGCGTGGGACTACGACGACGCGGCATACGCGCCAGAGTCGGTCGAGGCAATGCAACGCCAGGCCGCCCTCGTCGCCACGCAGCTCGCCGCCGACGCCGCGTCGGCGATCGAGACCCTGGACCTGCTGGCGGAGCACGAACGCGCGCGCCTGGCCGATGTGCCGACAGCCGCTGCCGCGGCCGCCGCTCGCATCGACGAACTGTTCGAGTCCGCCGCCGATGCCTTTCCGGACAGAGAGGCGGTGCGCTACCGCGGGACGTCCTGGACCTATGCCGAGCTCGAGGCACGCGCCAACCGGATTGCACACCGGCTCGTGGACCTGGGCGTCACGCCGGGGGCGCTTGTCGGAGTCGGCGTCCGGCGTTCGCCGGAACTCGTCGCGGCTCTGCTGGGCGTGTTGAAGGCGGGCGCGGCCTACGTTCCGCTCGACCCCGCCTTCCCGACGGCACGCCTCGAACTGATGGCGTCCGACGCAGGACTGGCGGCGCTGGTCACTGAGTCCGCCCTCTCCGGGCGGATGCCGCGCGTCGAGACTCCTGTCGTGGACGTTGACGACTCTACGCTAGCAGACGTGTCGGCCGAGCGCCTTTCGATCCCCGCCGGAGCGGACGCGCTCGCCTACGTGCTCTACACCTCCGGATCGACGGGTGTGCCGAAGGGTGTAATGGTGGAGCATCGCCAGGTGTCCGCCTTCTTCGAGGGGATGGACGAGGTGATCGAGCCTGAGACGCCGGGCATCTGGCTGGCGGTCACCAGCATTTCATTCGACATCTCCGTGCTGGAGCTGCTGTGGACGCTCGCGCGTGGCTTCACGGTTGTAGTCCAGCCCGAGGACCGCGGGCCCTTCGCGCCGCGCGCGGCGGCCGGCGGGCGCCCGGGGCCGGGAATGAGCCTCTTCTACTTCGCGAGCGATGAGGGTGGCGCCGGCGCGGCAGAGAAGTACGGCCTCCTCCTCGAGGGGGCCCGTTTCGCCGACCAGAACGGTTTCGAGGCGGTATGGACACCCGAGCGCCACTTCCACGCGTTCGGTGGCCTGTATCCGAACCCCTCCGTGGCGAGCGCCGCCATCGCGAGCATCACCACGCGCGTTGCCATCCGCGCCGGGAGCGTCGTCAGCCCGCTGCACCATCCCGCGCGCATCGCGGAGGAGTGGTCGGTGGTCGACAACATCTCTGGCGGTCGAGTCGGGATCTCCTTCGCGTCGGGGTGGCAGCCAAACGACTTCGTCCTGCGCCCTGAGGCCTACGCAGAGCGCAAGGAGCGCTTCATGGACGGCATCAGCGAGGTCCGGGCCCTGTGGCGCGGCGAGGCGCGCGCATACGCCGGACCGGGCGGCTCGTCGGTGGAGGTCCGCACGCTGCCCAGGCCGGTGCAGCCGGAGCTGCCCACGTGGGTCACCGCCGCCGGCAATCCGGAGACGTTCCGCGAGGCCGGCGCGAACGGCTACAACCTGCTGACGCACCTGCTGGGTCAGCGTATCGAGGAGCTCCAGGAGAAGATCCAGATCTACCGCGAAGCACGCGCCGGCGCAGGCCTGGACCCGGCCACTGGGCGCATCACGCTGATGCTGCACACCTTCGTCGGCGAGGACGACGACGCCGTGCGTGAGCTGGTCCGCGAGCCGATGAAGAGCTACCTCGGTAGCTCGTTCGATCTCATCAAGGCGGCCGCGTGGGACTTCCCCGCCTTCCGCAAGGCGGCCGACGCGAGTGGTCGAGCGGCCCTCGAGAGCCTCGCGCCGGAAGACCTGGACGAGGTCCTCGAGTTTTCGTTCGCTCGTTACTACGAGACCGGCGCGCTCTTCGGCACGTCGGATACCTGCCTGCGGATGCTCACCCGCGTTCGCGACGCCGGCGTCGACGAGGTCGCCTGCCTGATCGACTTCGGCGTGCCGGCTGCGGATGTCCTCGGCATGCTTCCCCGCCTGGCCGCCGTGCGCCTTGCGGAGGCCCCGGCGCCGGCCGGAGATTCCCAGCTCGCGACCCTGCCCGAGGCCCTGCGTGACGAGCGAGCGACGCACCTGCAGTGCACGCCCACTCAGGCCCGTCTGCTTGTGGCCGAGCCCGAGGGGCTCGAGGCGCTCGCGGGCCTTCGGCATCTGATGGTGGGTGGCGAGGCCTTCCCTGGCGGCCTGGCGGACACCCTGCTCGGCGCCGGCGTGCGGCGCGTGACCAACCTGTACGGCCCGACGGAGGCGACCGTCTGGGCATCCTCGCGCGAAGTCTCGCCGGCCGAGGGCACAACCGTGCCCCTTGGCGTGCCGCTCGCCGGCTACCGCCTCTACGTTCTTGACGAGCGTCGGCGCCCGGTGCCGGATGGCGTCGCCGGGGAGCTCTGGATCGCCGGCGCCGGCGTGGCGCGCGGTTACCTGGGTCGCGAGGAGCTCACCGGCGAGCGCTTCCTGCCCGACCCCTTCGTTTCCAGCGAGCGGATGTATGCAACCGGCGACCTCGTGCGCCGGCGCCTCGACGGCACGCTCGATTTCCTCGGACGGCTCGACGGCCAGGTGAAGGTGCGCGGCTTCCGCGTCGAGCTCGGCGAGATCGAGGCGGCCCTTCAGGACCACCCGGACGTCCGCGAAGCGGCCGTCGCCGTCCGCGAGGACATTGCCGGCGAACCCCGTCTCGTCGCCTACTGGGTCGCCGCCGGCGCCGGCGCGCCGGACCGCTCCGCGTTCCGCTCCGCGCTTGAGGGCCGGCTGCCGGCCTACATGCTGCCCGACACGTTCGTCCGCCTCGACGCGCTGCCGCTGACACCCAATCGGAAGCTCGACCGCCGGGCGCTGCCCGCGCCGGCCGATGTCGCGCCGGCACCGACGGCAGAAGTGCCCGCGCCGGCGCCGACCAACGGGGCCGGCGGCGACGTACACGCCGTAGAGCAGGCCCTGTCCGCCATCTGGGGCGACATCCTCGGACTCGGTGAGGTGCCTCCGACGGCCAACTTCTTCGATCTCGGCGGTCACTCGCTGCTCGCGCTCCAGGTGCAGGCCCGCGTGCGCGAGTCCCTGGGGCGCGAGCTTCGGGTCGTCGACATCTTCCGACACCCGACCGTCCGCGCGCTGGCCTCCCATCTCGGCGGGCCGGCGCTGCCCGAGAAGGTGGTGACCGCCGGCACAGACCGCGGCGCCGGCCGGCGCGCCGCACTCCTGCAACGCCGGGGCTAGCCCCCACTTCCGCACGCACTCCGCGGCGGGAGGAAGTTGACCAACGCACGTTGACCCTAACTGTGGCTCTCTCGGTCGAAGAAACGGCGGCGCGCGAATGGACCGGCACGGAGATCGCCGTGGTCGGTATGGCCGGCCGCTTTCCTGACGCGCCCGACATCGACGCCTACTGGACTCTCCTGCGCGAGGGACGTGAGGCGAGCCGGTCGTTCTCGCGGGAGGAGCTCGTCGCGAAGGGTGTGCCGGCCGCGGTGGTGGACGACCCCGACTTCGTCCCGCGCGGCCCGGTCCTCGACGGCATCGACCTGTTCGACGCGCCGTTCTTCGGGCTAAGCGCCAGGGACGCTGCGATCATGGATCCGCAGCACCGCCTCTTTCTCGAGTGCGCGTGGGAGGCACTGGAGCACGCGGGGTACGACCCCGCCCGCGCCGGCGGTGCCGTGGGCGTGTTCGCGGGCTCGGGGATGCACGCCTACCTCATCTACCACCTGGCGACGAACCCGGCGCTGATGGCGTCGGTGGGCGAGTTCCTCGTGCGCCACACGGGCAACGACAAGGACTTCCTCTCGACCCGTGTTTCGTACGAGTTCGACCTGCACGGGCCGAGCGTCAACATCCAGACCGCGTGCTCGACTTCGCTCGTTGCCGTGCACGCCGCGATCCAGAGCCTGCTCTCCGGGGAAAGCGATCTCGCGCTGGCCGGCGGCGTCTCGGTTCTGCTCGAGCAGGACCGCGGCTACCTCTATCAACAGGGGGAGATCCTGTCGCCCGACGGCCACTGCCGCGCATTCGACGCGCAGGCGGCCGGCACCGTGTTCGGAAGCGGCGTGGGCCTTGTCGTCCTGAAGCGCCTCGCCGACGCGATGCGCGACGGCGATACCATCCACGGGGTCCTGCTCGGGTCGGCGGTGAACAACGACGGCCGCCGCAAGGTGGGTTACCTGGCGCCGAGCGTTGACGGTCAGGCCGCCGTCGTCGCAGAGGCCCTCGCCGTTGCCGGGCTGGAGCCCGAGGACGTGGGCTACGTCGAGGCGCACGGCACGGGGACGCCTGTGGGCGATCCGATCGAGGTGTCTGCACTGATGCAGGTCTTCGGGACGGCCGGCGGTCCGCGCAGCGTCGGCATCGGTTCGGTCAAGTCAAACTTTGGCCACCTGGACACGGCGGCCGGCGTCGCGAGCATGATCAAGGCGACGCTCGCGCTCGGGCACGGCGAGATCCCGCCGTCCCTCCATTTCACCGAGCCGCACCCGTCCCTTGGCCTGGAAGGAGGTCCGTTCTACGTCGTCGACAAGCTGACGACGTGGGAGCGCCGCGCCGGCCGGCCGCGACGGGCCGGCGTGTCGTCGCTGGGCGTCGGGGGTACGAACGCTCACGTCATCCTCGAGGAGCCCCCCGCGGTCGCGGCAGGCGGGGCCTCGCGTCCGCACCAGCTGATTTGCCTCTCGGCGCGAACCGACGAGGCGCTCGACGCGGCCACCGGGCGGCTGGCCCGCCACCTCCGCGACGCTGGGACCAAGGATCTCGCCGATGTCGCGCATACGCTCCACGTGGGACGCAAAGGCTTCGCGCGCCGGCGCGTCGCGGTCGTTGCGCCCGGCGACGATGCTGCCGCGATCGTCCAGTCGGCGGCAGGCAGCTCCACGGCGCCGGCAGGCGGCCGGCGAGTCGCGTTCCTGTTCGCGGGCGGCGGCGCCCAGCACGCCGCGATGGCGCGTGGCCTCTACGAGAGCGAGCACGTGTTCCGCGCGGCGCTGGACCGTGGACTGACCCTCCTCCGCGAGCGACACGGCCTCGACCTCGATCCGCTGCTGCTGCACGCTTCGGCCGATCCGTCGGGGGCGGCCGCGGCGCTGGCGCGGCCGTCGAATGGGCTACCGGCCCTCTTCCTGGTACAGCACGCCCTGAGCGAGCTCTGGGCGTCGTGGGGCATCCGGCCGGATGCGCTCATCGGCCACAGCGCCGGCGAGTATGCCGCCGCAGTGCTGGCCGGCGTCATGTCGTTCGAGGACGCGCTCGCTCTCGTCACGCTTCGCGGTCGGCTCTTCGAGAAGCTCCCGCCGGGCGGGATGATCAGCGTCGCCATGCCGGAGGAGGAGGCGCGCCGGCGCGCAGGCGCGGCGGGGCTGGACATCGCCGCCGTCAACGGCGAGGCAATGTGCGTGGCCGCCGGCCCGCTCGACGCGCTGGCCGCATTCGAGGAGGCCTTGAAGGCGGACGACCTCGAAGGGTCGCGCCTGCACATCGACGTCGCCGCGCACTCGTCGCACGTCGAGGCGATCCTTCCGGAGTTCCGGGCGCTGGTCTCAACACTCGCGCTGAAGGCGCCGGCGCTGCCGATAGCGTCGAACCTCACCGGCGCGTGGCTAACGGCTAGCGAGGCCGGCGACCCCGAGTACTGGGTGCGCCACCTCCGCGAGACCGTGCGCTTCGCGGACGGCCTCGAGACACTGCTCGCGGACGAGACGATGGCGATGCTGGAAGTCGGTCCTGGCCGCACCCTCGCCACGCTCGCACGCGGGCATCCCCGGCACGCCGGTCGACCCGTAGTCACGTCCATGCGGCATCCCAATGAGGCTGCCGACGACCAGGCTACGGCGCTCCGCGCGCTAGGCAGCCTCTGGGCATGCGGTGTCGAGGTCGACTGGGCTGGTTTCTACGCCGGCGAGCGACGCCGGCGCGTCCCGCTGCCGACGTACCCCTTCGAGCGCAAGCGCTACTGGATCGAGCGCGGGCACATCGTCGCGGAGAGCGCGCCGATCGACGGTCTCGAACCGGCCGAGACTCCGCGAGGTCGCCGCGACGACGTGGCCGACTGGTTCGCAGTACCCAGCTGGCGCGACGCGCCGGCACCGGAAGCCATGGCTGCGGATGGCACCTGGCTCGTATTCGACGACGGGTCCGAGCGGCTGGACGCGGCCCTGCGCGAGCTGGTGTCGGCCGGCGCGCGCGTCACTCGGGTCCGGCGAGGGGACTCCTTCGCCGCGGACGCCGCCGGCTACCGAATGGCGCCTGCGGACGAGTCCGGCTACGCCGCGCTGCTAGACGCACTGACCGCCGCGGGCCAGATGCCTGATCGGATCGTGCATGCTTGGTCGGACGGCACGTCCGCCGTGCCGACGGACGACTTTTTCAGCGTGTATCACCTGGTGCGGGCCATCGCGGCGCACGACGCCGAGCCGGCGCTGCACCTCGACCTGCTCGCTCGTGGCTCGCAGCGCACGGGGGACGACGACGCTGTCTGGAATCCGGCCGGCGCACTGTTGCTGGGACCCGCGACAGTCCTTCCCACGGAGTTCGAGGGCCTAACGGCACGGTTTGTCGACCTCTCGGACGACGTCAGCGCCGGCGCTCTAGTGGCTGAGCTCCGCTCCAGGCCAGCGACGCCCAGCGCCGCGGTTGCTCTGCGCGGTGACCGCCGGCTCGAGCAGCGCACGGAGCCGACGGCGGTTACTGAGGTTGCCGCGCCGGTGGAAGCCGGGCCGTGGCTCATCACGGGTGCCTTCGGAGGTATGGGCCTGGCCATCGCCCGCGATTGCGCCGCCCGTTCGAACGCCCGCATCGTACTGGTCGGCCGCTCGGCCCCGAACGCACGCGCGCGGGCGACTATCTCCGAGATGGAGGCCGCAGGCGCCGAAGTACTCGTCCTCCGGGCCGACGTCACCGACGCCCTCTCCGTTCGCGACGCCGTCGCGCAGGCGCGCGAACGGTTCGGTCGGATCGGCACCGTGATTCACGCAGCCGGCGTGCTCGACGACGCCCCGATCGTCCTCAAGGACCCGGCTCGAGCGGCCGCCGTGCTCGCTCCGAAAGTCGCGGGCACGATGGCGCTCGCCGCCGCCATGGCCGACGATCCGCCGGACGCACTCGTCCTCTGCTCGTCGGTCAGCGCTCGCCTGGGCCTCGCGGGCCAGGTCGATTACGCCGCGGCCAACGCCTTCCTCGATGCCTTGGCCTCGTCGGCCGACGGCGCCACGCGGGTGCTCGCGCTGGGTTGGGCGGCGTGGCAGGAAGTGGGCATGGCCGCGTCGCTATCCGGCGACACTGTCGACCCCGCCCTCGACGCCGCCGACTGCACCGCGGAACACGCGCACCCCGTTCTGTCGCGCCGATCGGACGATGGCTCGGTACTCGAGGCGATAGTATCGGAGACCGACTGGATAGCCGACGAGCACCGCCTCGCCGACGGCCGCGCCCTACTGCCCGGCTCGGCGCTCGTCGAGCTTGCACGCGCCGGCGCCGCGGAAATCCTGGGCGACGCCGTTCAACTTGAAAGCGTTGTGTTGCGCGCGCCGGCGTTCGTGGCGGGGCCCACGACGGTCCGCGTCCACGTCGTCCCGGACGGAGACCGGCACGCGTTCACCGTAGCCACCACCGCTGGGGGCGGGTGGACGGTCCACGCAACAGGGCACGCTCGGCCGGCGCCGGCGCCGGCCGCAAGCGCGATCGACGGTCCGTCGGACGACGCCCGCACGTTTACGCCGGAGGCCCCGTTCGAGCCGCAGCGCGGCCGACTCGCGCTGGGGCCACGGTGGTCGGCCCTCCGCCGCCTCGAGGTTCGCGAAGCTGCGGTGAAGGCGGAGCTCTCTCTGGTCGGCACGTCTGATGACGAAGGCTTCGGTCTGCACCCGGCTCTGCTCGATCTCGCCACCGGCGCCGCGCTGGCCATTGTTTCGCCTGAGGCGGGACTGTGGGTCCCGCTCGGCTACGACCGCGTCGTTTCGTGGGCGCCGTTGCCGCTCGACACGCGGGTGAACGCGAGGCGGGTGGGCGATGCTGTCCACGAGACGGTCCGATTCGACCTCGAGCTTGCCGGGTCCGACGGGGAGGTCGTCGCCCTCATAGAGGGGCTGACCATGCGGCGCGTCGACGCCGGAGCGCTCTCCCGGGGCGGCGGGCAGTCGGCGTCGCTGGCCGGCGGCATCGGTACGACGGACGGCGTTGATGCGCTCGATCGCGTGCTTCGCTCGGGCCACCGAGGTCCGGTGCTGGTGTCCCCGATCCCGCTGGCGGAACTCGCGGCGCCGGCGCCGTCGGCCACGCGGCCGGCGCTCCCGGCCCACGCGGGCGACGGTGCGCCGGCGCAGGGGCCGCGCGACGAGATCGAGGCGTTTCTGGCTACTCAGTGGGGAGAGCTCCTGGGGGCCACCTCCGTTGGGCTGCACGACGACTTCTTCGACCTCGGCGGGCATTCTCTCCTCGCTCTGCGCCTGTTCGCCAGGGTGGAGAAGCGCTTCGGTTCCTCTCTTCCGCTGGCGACCCTCTTCGAGGCGCCCACCGTGGCGGCCCTCGCCGAGCGGATCCGCGGTGGGCCCGTTGCCGACGCGCCGGCGACCGCGGGCGCTCCGGCGCCGGCGGTGAACGGCGCTTCCGTGGCGCCCGCGCCGGCGCGGGCGGCCTACCAGCACCTGGTCCGTATCCGCCCCGGGGGAGACGCGCCGGCGTTCTTTTGCGTCCACGGTGCCGGCGGCAACGTGCTCAACTTCCGCGACCTCGCTCGCGGGATGCGCGACGAGCGCGCGGTGTACGGCCTTCAGGCCCTCGGCGTGGACGGGATGTCGCCGCCACACGGGTCGATCGAAGAGATGGCCACGGCATACGTCCGCGAAGTGCGCGACGCGCAGCCCGAGGGTCCGTACCTCCTGGGCGGCTACTCCGGCGGCGGTGTGATCGCTTTCGAGATGGCGCGTCAGCTGGAGGAGGCCGGGCTGGAAGTGGCGTCAATCGTTTTCCTCGACACGTTCCTGCCCGGCATCGCGGCTCCGCCGGAGCGCAGCGCCGGCGAGCGCGCCGGCTCGCGGATGCGACGCCTGCGCGACGAGGGTCCGGGCTATGCGCTTACGTGGATGCGCGAGCGCGTTGAGTTCGAGCGTTGGCGCTTGCTGGAATGGCGCCTGACGATGCCCCGCCGCGCCGGCAAGCCCCTGCCGATGTCGCTCAGGGAAGTGAGCCTCACCCGCGCCTTCCACGCGGCCGCCGAGCACTATCGGCCCAGGCCACTGGGCGTACCGATCGTGCTGTTCACGGCGGTCGACCGTCCGCCTGGTCTCGATCATGTCGGACCAGATCTCGGCTGGGAGCCGCTCGCGGCTGCGGGCCTCGACGTACGTGTTTCGGCCGGTACGCACGACGACCTCGTCCGTGAGCCGAACGTCGGTCCGCTGGCCGCGTCACTGGCCGCCGTTCTGGCTGCCGCAACTGCGGCGGTCGCCGTCAATTCAGGCACTACTACCTCCAGCCAATGACCGCCGCCAAGTCCCGAACGTCGGTGCTTCTCGTCGTCTCCCTTCTATTAAACGCCCTGGTGCTGCTGGGGTCGGGCTTCTTCGTCTACCGGAAGGGCGGCGTTCCGTACCTCCGCGGCAAGTACTACGAAGTCGTCCATCGACAGCGTCCCGATCAGGGCGAGTACACGGTCTGGGAATGGGCAGGGTACCAGCGCGATGCGGAGCTCCACGCGATGGCACCGGTCGAGCCCGGAGACGTCGTTTTCCTAGGCGATAGCCACGCCGGAGGCGCGCCGTGGTCGGAGATCTTCGGCACAGCGCGCGTGCGCAACCGCGGCATCAATGGCGACGTGACAGGCGGGGTGCTCCGCCGTCTGGACGAGGTCACGGCCGGCCGACCGGCAGCCGTGTTCATGTTTATCGGGAGCAACGACGTCGATGCCGGTCTTGGTGGCGTGACGGTCGAGGCCGCGCTCGAGAATGTCGGGCGCATCCTGGACGCAATCCGCGAGCGCTCGCCGCAGACGGCGGTGTACGTTCTTAGCGCACCCCCGAAGAGTGGGCGATCGACGCTGAACGCCACCGAGTCGCCTCTGGCGCATCGGCTAAACGCCGGCTTCGCAGAGTTGGCGCCGGCGCACGGCGCGACCTACCTCGACGTGACGACGTTGCTCAGCGAGCCGGACGGCTCCCTCAAGGTCGCCTACACGGCGGACGGTAGTCACCTCAACGCGGAGGGCTATCGCCGAGTGCTCGAAGTGGTGCGTCCGTACGTCGAGCGCCACCTGGGCACGGGCGCTTGACGACTTGGGCAGGACTCGTCGGGTGCTACGATCTAACTCGTGCGGCCGGCGCGTGCCGCCATCGTACGATCCACAACGGATGACCCGCTCGTTGCAGGAGCGCCATCGGCCCGTCCCGTTGACCGGCGGCGCCCCCAATTGGACCCCGCCGCCGCGTCGGCCGCGTCTGTGCGGCGGGCAACTCCACGTTTGGCGAGCACGACTCGACGTGGGGCCTGTGATGCTGGCGCGGTACGCTCGCACGCTCAGCGCTGACGAGCTCATCCGGGTTGGCCGGTTCGTCCACGAGGAAGACCGCGACAGGTTCGTCGCCGCGCGCGGTTTCTTACGTGCGGTCCTGGGTGCGTACGTCGGCAGGGCGCCGGCGGCCATACGCTTTGTCTACGGCCAGCACGGCAAGCCCGCCCTCGCCGGCGCCGCGCCGGCGCCGGCATTCAATCTCTCGCACTCGGGCGACTGGGTGCTATGCGCTGTCGCGCCGGCGCGAGCGGTCGGGGTCGACGTCGAGCGTGTCCAGAGTGGCTTCCTCATCGACGAGCTCGCGGGCGTCCTGTCCCGCGACGAGCGCCGCGGACTCGACCTCCTGACGGGTGACGAGCGCGTTCATTCCTTCTTCGAAACGTGGACTCGGAAGGAGGCGGTGGCCAAGGCCATTGGTACCGGCGTGACGGTCCCGCTGGACAGGTTCGAGGTCGGCGTGGGCTCGGCGAACCGTGCGACGGAGCTGGCGCCGACATGCGTTGTAGGGCCCTGGCGCGTTGTGCGGGCCGATCCGGCCCCTGGCTACGCCGGGTCCGTCGCGATCGATGAGGGCGACTGGGGGATTCGGTACTGGGACGGGCCCCCGGCCGGCGGAGGCTCCGCCGGTCCGCCTGTACACGACTCACGGCGATCCGGGCAACGGAGCGTGTCAACTGAGGCGACCGTCGGGATGCCCCTCCCTTTTGGCACGGACCTCCATAGGTGACGACTACCCGATGACCTGAGGCGGCCCTGTCGGCCGCTGGCCCAATCCCACGATGCAGCTCGACCCCACGCCGGACCGCGACGACGACGCCGGCCGCCCGTCCGACACTCCGGCCCCGTCGGGGGACGGTGCGTTTGGCAACGGCGCGGGGGTCGAGGCGCTGATCGCGGGCGCCGGCGCGACGCAGGCATCTCTGCTGACGGATGCCCGCGTGGCGCTGGTGCACGACTGGCTGCCGGTATTCGGAGGCGCCGAGCGCGTGCTGGGCGAAATGATCGGCCTGTTGCCGCAGTCCGACCTGTTCACGTTGATCGACAACGTGCCTCAGGAGGATCGCGCGTTTCTGCGCGACAAGGAGGTGCGGACTTCGTTCATCCAGAACATGCCGTTTGCGCGCCGGCACTACCGCCACTACCTGCCGCTCGCGCCGCTTGCGATCGAGACGTTCGACCTGCGCAACTACGACGTCGTCGTCTCGTCGAGCTACGTCGTCGCCAAGGGCGTGCTCACGTCGCCCGACCAGCTGCACCTCTCGTACGTCCACAGCCCGATCCGGTACGCCTGGGACCTGCAGGCCACTTACCTGGAGCAGGCTGGCCTCGTGCGCGGGCCGCGATCGCTGGCGGCCCGACTGATCCTCCACTATCTCCGCCTCTTCGACGCTGTGTCCGCCTCGCGCGTCGACCACTTCGTTGCGAACTCGCGACACGTAGCCAAGCGGATCCGGAAGACCTACCGACGAGACTGCGACGTCGTCCATCCGCCGGTGGACACCGAGGCGTTCTCGCCCGTGGACCGCAAGGACGGTTACTACGTGACCGCCTCGCGGCTCGTGCCCTACAAGCGGGTAGACCTGATCGCCCGCGCGTTCGCCGCCATGCCGGACAAGGAACTCATCATCATCGGCGACGGCCCGGAGATGAAGCGCGTCCAGGCTGCCGCGGGGCCCAACGTGACGGTCCTCGGGCAGCAGCCCTTCGAGGTTGTCCGGCACTACTTGCAGCACGCACGCGCGTTCGTTTTCGCGGCCGAGGAGGACTTCGGCATCGCGCCCGTTGAGGCTCAGGCCTGCGGGACGCCCGTCATCGCGTTCGGGCGCGGCGGCGTGACGGAGACCGTTATCGACGGAGAGACCGGACTCTTCTTCGGCGAGCAACGTGTTGAGGCACTTTGCGCGGCGGTGATGCGATTCGACCGCATCCGCGACAGCTTCAGCCCCGAGCGCATCCGGAGCCAGGCCGAGAGGTTCTCCCGCGCCGCATTCAGGGAAAGCTTCGGCGCCGTGCTCGAACGCGAGACGCGCCGTCATCGGCTCGGCCTGCACGAGGCAATCTGATGGAGCTCTTCCTCGACCCGATCCACGACGTAGTCGCGCGGCACCGTCCGAGCGGCAGCGTCGTGCTGCCAGCGTCGGATGCGGCGCGGCGGGGGCGGTCGGAGGGGCTCGCGTCATCGGCGCGCATGCGCGCCGCGTACCTCGCGACGCGGATGACGTTCGTACTGGCCGACGCCTGCGGTCTGGCGGCCGTGGTCGTCGTGCATGTGCTCTCAACGCGCGCGATCGGCCTCTCCGCGCCGGCCCAGCACTCGACGCGCCTGGCCCTACTTTTCGGCGCGGTGCTGGTGCTCGCGGGCTTCTACCGTAGCGTCGTTGTGCACCCGGCGACGGAGGTACGGCGCATGGTCCTCGCGCTACTGTGCCTTTCAGTCGGTGGTTCTGTGACGGTCATGGCGCTTGCTCACTCGGGGCCAGCCATGTGGAACGTGCTGCTGTTCGGCGTCGAGGGCATGCTCGTGCTGCCGTTCGCGCGCCTGGCGAGCCGTCTGGGATGGTCGCGCATGGCGTGGTGGGGCGCGCCTGCGATCGTGGCGGCGTCTCCGTCGGTCGCGCCGGCGGTCCTCGAAACGATGCGCCGTTGGCCCGAGCTGGGCCTCCGCCCTGTGGGGCTACTGCTCGAGGGCGCCGAGGATCAGCCCGACGGACCCGTCGAGAGTGAGCGAGTGGCCAGGGACGTCCCCGACCTCCCCGTCTGGGGCCCGCCGGAGCGCGGCCCGCTATTCGCGCGCGCCTACGACGTCCCGTATGCCGTGGTCGCCCTTCCGGACTGGTCGCCGAAAGCGCTGACAAAGGAGGTGAGCCGCTTCACGCGGTTCTTCGAACGCGTCCTCGTGATGGATTGCCACCCGGAGGCCCGCGCACTGTGGACGGTCCTGCCTGCGCCCGAGGGCATGCTGGGATACTGTGCCGGCGGTGCCGGCGGTCGTGGCTACGCCGTTACCAAGAGGACGTTCGATGTGGTGGGCGCCGTGCTCACGCTCGCGCTCGCAGCCCCGCTACTCATCGGAATCGGCGTGCTCGTAGCGCTCGACAGCAGCGGCCCCGTTCTCTTTCGCCAGCGGCGAATGGGCGCGGGCGGGCGGTGCTTCAACGTCCTCAAGTTCCGCACGATGCACGCCGACGCTGAGAAGCACCTCGCGAGTCTGCTCGAGGACGAGGATCGTGAGCGCGAGTACAAGGCCTACCGAAAGCTCGCCTCCGACCCACGCGTAACGCGCGTTGGTGCGTGGCTCAGGCGCTACAGCCTCGACGAGCTGCCGCAACTGTGGAACGTCCTCCGCGGCGAGATGAGCCTCGTCGGGCCGCGTGCCTATATCCCCAGCGAGATCGTCGACATGGATGGTCTCGAGGGAGTGGTCCTGCGCGTGCGGCCCGGCGTCACGGGGCTCTGGCAGGTCTCGGGCCGCAACGCCCTGAGCTTCAGTGCGCGCGTCGAGGTGGACATGCATTACGTCCAGAACGCGAGTCCCTGGCTGGACATCTACATCATGGCTCGCACCGTGCCCGTCGCCCTGATGGGCGAGGGCGCCTCCTGACCTTTTTACGACTTACCCGCTCCCCAGTGAATCCGAACGTTCCGGCACACAGGCCCTCCGCGCCTATGTCCCCCGCCCCCGCCGGCTATTACGCCGGCTGGCCGGCGCCGCCCGGCGGCTTCGCGCCGCCGGCGCGCGAGGAGGGCTCGCTTCGCTTCGGCGAGATCGCCGTCGCGCTCCGCCGCGGTTGGTGGATCATCGCGTCCGTCTGCGCGATTGTCACGGCGACTGTCGTCGGCTACACCATGCTGCAGCCGAAGGAGTTCGAGGCCCAGGCGATGGTCTTCATCGACACCGAGCGCGCCGCGAGCGCCGACGCGGCGGCGGCCGTAGCCATCTCCGGCGCTGGCGGAGGGCTGCCGATGGACCGGCGCGGTATCGAGAGCGAGTTGGCCCGATTGCAGCATGCGGAGGAGCTGCGCCGGCGCGTCGCGGAGCGTATCGAGGAGGCCGGTCGCGTCGTCCGGCGCGCAGATGCCTTCCCGCTCCTCGCGCCCGACGCCGACGGGACCCACCCCGCAAGGAACGAGGTCGCGCGACGTCTCGGCGAGACGATGAGGTTCGAGATGCTTCGCGACCAGGACATGATCTCGATCAAGGCCGTCAGCGTTGCGCCCGAGGAGGCCGCGCGAGTCGCGAACTATTACGCCGAGGAGTACCAGGCCCTCGCCCGGGAAAGCAGCCGCGCTCGCGTGGTGGCGGCCCGCGAGTTCTTGGAGGAGCAGGTGGGGCGTCTCGGAGGCGACCTGGCGGGCATTGACGGCCGCGTTGCCTCGTTCTCGGCGCAGCGCCGGCTCCCGGAGCGCGGTCCGGCGGGTGAGCGGCTCGTTGAAGAGCATTCTTCCTACCGCGAGCGGCGTGACGCAGCCGCGATGGAACTGGCGCGCCAGCGGTTCGGCCTCGAAGTCGTACGCGACGAACTGGCCCGCCTCGACCCCGAGGGTGCCGCGACCCGCTCCTCCGACGTCGCGTCGCTTGAAAGCGAGATTGGCGCTTTCGAGCGCCAGATCACCGACCTGCGCCTCCGCGCCGAGCAGTACTACGCCGTCGATCCCTCCCTCCGTGGAGCAGAGAGCCGCGTCCCGGAGCTGGCGGAGATGACCCGCAGCCTATCGCACTACGAGTCGCAGAAGCAGGCCCTTGTCGACCGTCTCGGTCGGGCGATGGCCGGTCGGCGCATGGGCGACGGCGGCGACTACGCCGCCGCGCTGCAGGCCCAGCGTCTCGACCGCGAGGCCACCGTGCGCGGTCTGGAGACCGAGATCGGACTTCTCGACGGCCGCCTCGGTGCCACGTCGTCGATCCTTGGAGGCGTCCCGCAGGCTGCGGTCCACCTGGAGCAGCTCGAGCGCCGGCGCGGCATCGTCGCCACCTGGTACGCCACCTTCCTGCAGGACCTCCAGCGAGTGATGGTCGCAGAGCAGGCCGAGCTCGGCTACGTCGAGCTTGTGAGCCCGGCCTATGTGCCCACCGCCCCGGCGCGTCCGAATCTTCCGCAGAACACGATCCTTGGCGTGCTGCTCGGTCTAGGGTTCGGCGTCAGCCTGGCGCTCGCGAAGCACGCCGCGCAGCGAGAGATCCGGCGCCCGGACGACCTCGCGGAGCAGGGCTACCGCGTCCTCGGTGTCATCCCGACGATGAACAAGGAGATCCGCGAGTCCTTCGGCCGGCGCACCGCCGTCGAGGTCGAGGGTCGCCCGATTTCGACTCGACTGCTGACCATGCTTACGCCCTGGTCGCCGGTGGCCGAGAACTTCCGCCTCATCCGCACGAACCTGCTGCACGGACTTGATGGCCTCGAGGAGGTGTTCGGCACGGGCGACGGGCAGGCGGTTCCTACCGGTCGGACGGTCCTCGTTACGAGCCCCGAGAGCGGCGCCGGCAAGACGGTGACAGCCTCCAACCTGGCGGTCGCCCTGGCTACGGGCGGCCGGCGCACCCTCCTCGTGGACGCCGACCTTCGCCGCCCGTCGGCGCACCGCATGTTCGGCGTCGACGGGTCGCGCGGTCTCGCCGACGTACTCCAGGAGACCGCCCCGTGGCCCGAGCGCGACCCGGAGATCGAGGAGTTCGCGCCGCTCCAGACCGACATCGAGAATCTGTACTTCCTGCCGGCCGGCCGGCCGGCGCGGCCGCCGTCGGAGCTCGTGGGGTCGAAGCGCCTCGAGGGCCTCTTCGATCGCGCGCGGCCGGTTTTCGACGTGATCGTCGTCGACTCGCCGCCCGTCCTCGTGGCCGCGGACGCGGTGCTGCTCGCCCGGCGGGCTGACGCAGTCGTCATGATCGTCTCGGCCGAGCACACCGACCGGCGAGCGATCGAGGAGGCGCGCCGCGCGCTGGAGGCGGTAGGGCACCCCGTCACCGGACTCATCGTGAACCGCTTCGACGAGCGCAGCTCGTACGGTAACTCGTACGGCTACACCTACGATTCCAAGTACGGCGACGGCCAAGAGGCCGCGGCCGCCTGACGTCCCCCACCGATACATCTTATGACCCGCTCCCTCCGGGCCACTCTGGTTGCCCTGTCGTTTGTCGTCGCCAGCGCGGCGGCCGCGCAGCCAGCGCCGGCGGGTTCCGTCGAGAACGTTTACGCGCGGCCCGGCTACCCCACCGTCGGCGTGTACGTCATGGGCAGCGTGACTACTCCCGGCAAGTGGCGGGTCGAGGACGGGGCGCCGCTGCTGGATCTGCTCGCCGTGACCCAGCCCGTAACACCCGTCCCGACGCGCGGTGGCGTGCGCGAGGTCGTTCACGTCCGCCTCTATCGGCAGCCCGGCGCAGGCGCCCGGCAGCTAACGCTCGACAGCGAACTCGACCCACTGCTCCTGGGCGCCCAGGCGGCGACGCCACTGCGCGAGGGCGACCTCGTGCAGGTGGCCGTGGAGGTAATCGAGCCGCGCCGGCGCGCCTCGTTCACGGACATTCTGAGCGTGGTTACGACGATCACGAGCCTGGCTGTGCTCGGTATTTCGCTGGCGCGCTGAATCGCGGTGCGGCGACAGGCCGGCCTCCCGCCGAGGACTCGTGCAAACGTCACAAATGAGCGATCGTGTAGTCGGCTCCGGCACTGATCGGGATCGGCTGGCGACCGGCCGCGGAGATCCGCCTGAGGCCGCAGTGGCGGGCGCGATCGGGCTGGCGCGGAGTCCGCGATCGGCGGCCTCACTTCAGCCGGGCCAGTCGACTCCACTTCGCGTAGTGCTGGTCGGATCGTGCTACTGGCCTGTCGGTGGCGGGATGGAGGTCTACCTGCGAGAACTAGCCGCGGCGCTCGCAGCTGTCGGTCACGACGTGCGCGTAGCAACGCGTTTCGCGCGCGACCACCCGCCGGACACGGCCACGCTCCACGTGGGATCCGAGGATCCCCGGCGCTACAGCGACGACGACGTGACCGTGGCCGTCTTAGGTACCGCACGTGGCCGAGGGTGGCTCATGCGGCCCGTACACCGCGTGCACTTTCATGCTCCGCGCCTGGCCGTGCGTTTCCTACATGCAGCGCTGGGTCCGTCGCTGCGGCGCGCCCTCCTCGATGCGGATGTGGTCCACTACAGCGGCACCGGCCGCGAGCTACTCGGGTTCGTGGCACGTCGCGAGGCCGTCCGCCTTGGTGTGCCGTTCGTGGTCACGCCCCATACGCACGAGGGCCACTGGGGAGACGGCGCGCTCGATCTGGACCTGTACCGTTCGGCGGACCGCGTGGTCGCTCTAACGCTCGACGAACGCCGGCGCCTTACGGCTGCTGGAGTCTCGCCGACCGCAATCGACGTCGTGGGTCACGGCGTCTCGGTTGCGGGCGGAGGCGATGGCGCCAGTTTCCGCGCGACTCATGGCCTGGGCGATGCGCCAGTGGTCCTATTCCTCGGCCGCAAGACCCCCGACAAGGGGTTTGATCTGCTGCTGGAGAGCGCGCCGGCGCTCTGGTCCCGTGTGCCGGATGCGCGCGTGGTCCTTGCAGGCACGGGGGGCGCGCCGAGGGCCCTGCCACCGTCGGCGATGGATCCGCGGGTACTGACGCTGGGTCGCCTCGACGACGCTGAGCGCGAGGACGCCTATGCGGCCTGCGACGTGTTTGCGCTGCCCTCGGAGGCCGAGGCCTTCGGGCTCGTAGTGCTCGAGGCATGGTCCTACGCGAAGCCGGTTGTGGCTAGCGACATCCCTACGCTTCGCGAGCGACTAGCGCGGGGCGGCGGCATAGCCGTGGCACGGAATCCGGAGGCCATGGGCCTCGCGTTGGCGCGCGTCCTGGCCGATGCCGGCCTCCGCCAACGCCTCGGCCAGGAAGGGCAGGCGGCCGCCCGCTTCGCCACCTGGGAACGGGCTGCGACCGCGATGACGGCACTGTACGAGCGCGCCGGCGCGGGCCCATGAGCGCGCCGGCTACCGTGTTCGCTCTCACGCCGGTGCTGAATGAGGCGTGGATTCTCGACGCTTATCTCGCGTGCGCCTCGACGTGGGCAGACCACATCATCATCGCGGACCAGGGGTCGGACGACAGCTCGCGCGAGATCGCGTCGACGTATCCGAAAGTCGTACTGGTGGGCAACAATGCGTCGGAGTATGACGAGGGGGGGCGTCAGCGCTTGCTGATCGAGACGGCCCGCTCCATCCCCGTGGAGGGTCGTCGCATCCTCATCGCCCTCGATTCGGACGAGTTCCTGACCGCCAACCGGGCAAGTAGTCCGGAGTGGCAGGCGGTTCTCAACGCCGATCCGGGAACAGTCGTCTGGTTCGACTGGGTCAATGTGGCGCCCGGCGGCGAGCGGTTCTGGCAGGACCCCGGCAAGGTTCCCTTCGGCTTCGTCGACGATGGCCGCCCCCACGTCGGCGAGCGCATCCACAGCCGACGCATTCCAACCCCGCCCGACGCGCCGGCGCTCCATCTCGACGAGGTCAAGGTCCTCCACTACCAGTGCATCGACTGGCCGCGTATGCGGAGCAAGCAGCGCTGGTACCAGGCCTGGGAGCGCCTCAACCACCCGGGGAAGCGGCCGATCACGCTGTTTCGGCAGTACCACCACATGGACGCCGGCGTGGCACGGGCGCAGCCCATGCCCCGCGAGTGGACCGAAGGGTATGAGCGCGAGGGCCACGCCATGCCCGCCGGCGGTACGTCGCCTCCGTACCGGTGGGACCACGACGTACTCGACCTGCTCCAGCGCCATGGCACCGAGCCGTTCCGGCGTCTGGACGTATGGGACATCGACTGGACGGCGCTGAACGGGCGGCTGCCGCGTGCGACCGACAATGACCTGCGAGACCCGCGGAGCGACCTGGAGCGCCGGGTACTTCGATGGCTCGCCAGGACCCAGGCTGCATCCGGGACGCTTCCGGTCCGTGCCGTGCAGCGGGTTCTGCAGTTCGCCGGGTGGTGACACCCGATTCCACGTTCCGTAGATGAACCGTGCAATCGTGAGATACCGCGTCAAGCTGTTGCTCAAGCGCGCGGCGGCCGGCGCGCTCAGCCTCCGCGCTCCCCGGGTCGACCGCGGGGCGCCGGCGGTGACCGTCTATGTCGTCAGCTACAACACGCGCGCGGCGACCGAGCTGGCCATTCGAACGCTGCGGCGGCATACCCGGTACCCGAACTACACGCTTCGCGTCATCGAGAACGGATCGACCGATGGTTCGCTGGAGGCCCTGCGCACGCTAAAGGCGGAGCTCGGGTTCGAGCTGCTCGAGGCCGAAGCGCCGCACCTGCACGCGCACTGGCTGGACTACGCGCTGCGGGAAACCGCGACTCCTTACTGGTTCGCGGTCGACTCGGACCTTGTCCTCCTTGGACGCGACTGGCTCGCCGACATGATGGTCCGATTCATGGCGGACCGGGATCTCTACCTGGTCGGGGCGGAGCAGGTGCCCGGCGGTGTCGGCGTCGAGCCGGTCGGCGGAAAGACCGTCGACGCCGGCGAGCACGTGTCGACCTGGCTCTTCGGCGTTCGCACAGACCTCCGTCTGTTGGTCGATACGTCATTCGCTTTTCACCACGGCGGGACCGATGCAGAAACGGGTATTGAGCGCGTGTTCGATTCGGGCGGGAAGCTGCTGTTCGACATGCGGGAGCGCGGCCTGCGCTACGGGTTCATGCCGGCCTGGTACCTGGCCAAGTACTACCACTTCGGACAGCTGAGCTGGGCGTTCAACTATGACATCCCGGACGAACGGCGAGCGCTGAAGGTCTTCCAGTTAGCGCAGATAGAGCAATGGACACGGCGTCTGGCCGCGAGTGGCCACACGCTGACGGGGGCCGCGACGTGAGCCAATCCTCCATCGCGACGCTCCACAAGGCTCCACGCCCCCAGGGCGAGTCTCTGCCGCGCGGCATTGGCGCGACGAAGAGCGGGGGCAGAGAGTCCACCCCTGTAGCAGAACGCATGTCGTCCCCCCGACGCTCGTTCCCGGCTACGGCCATGGCCGTAGCCGGCTCGTGCGACCTTTCGTTCCGGCGCTCTCGCCGCTCCACCCGGCGCGCCCGATGATCGCCTTCGTACAGCCCTACGGCTTGCAGGCCCACGGCGGCGGTGCACGCATTCTGCGCTCGTTGCTCGCCGACGCGCCGGCGCCGTACGCCGTCGTGAACACCTCGCCCTGGGCCGGCCCGGTCAAGGCCGCCGTAGACGAGATCCGCCTCCGCCGGCGGCCGCCCGCCGGGCGCCTCGACTCGTCGCGCGCTGTGCGCGTCATCGCACATGCCGACCGCTGGCTCGGCGGCCGTTTCAAGCGCCGGTTGGAAGCAACCTGTCGCGATCTACGGGCTACCGCCATCCACGCAATTCCACACGGCCCGGAGTTCTGGTACGCGTACGAGGTCGCCCGCGACCTCGGGATCGGCTACGCGCTCAACGTGCACGACGACCTTCCTTACAACCTGCGCGGCATGCCGTACCTGGATTGGGCGATGGAGCGGCTCGGCAAGGCCTGGCGGGGCGCCGACGCGCGATTCGTGATCTCGGAGCCTATGGGCCGCGCGTTCGACGAGCGCTACGGCGCACGCGCCTACAGCGTGGTGACCGACGGTTTGGATGAGGTCGCCGACGCGCCACGCCCGCGAGTGGCTGGCCGATTGCATATCTACCTGATGGGGTCGATTCACCTCAGCTATGAGGCCAACTTCGACCAGCTATTCCAGGCACTGGCCGCGCTGCGCCAGTCAGACCCGGCGCTGGACGTTCGGCTCATCACCCGCGGCGGTTTCCCGTTCCCCGTTCGTGACCGGGGTGTGCCGAGGGAGCAGCGACCGTGGGGAACACAGGAGGACGTAGCGCGGGACCTGGAAGACGTCGATGCGCTCTACCTGCCATTGCCCTTTGGTGACGAGCACGCCGCTTTCGCTCGCTACAGTCTGGCCACAAAGCTGGTTACCTATCTGGGAACCGGCCTACCGATTGTCTACCACGGGCCTTCGAACGCGGCCGCAGCCGAGCTGCTTCGCGAGCACCACGCCGGCGCTCTCGCGACCCGGCCCGATGCGATCGTGCTCGCGGAGACCATTGCGGACGCCGTCGACCGAAGCGACGAGCTGGCTTCCGGTGCACTGAGGCTGGCACGGTCTCGGTTCATGATGGCCGACCAGCGGAGGGCCTTCTGGAAGGACATGCTGCCGCTGGCGCGTGGCACGGCGGCGGAGCCGGCGCGGCACGAGCTGGTTGGCCAATGACCGGCTCCCGCAACGGCCGCCTGTCGGTGGCGATCGTCTTCCCCGTGCTGCCGCCGGCGCTGGACGGCATCGGTGACCACACGGCGCAACTGGCGAGGGCGCTCTCGCCCCACGCGGACGTGCGTGTCATCACCGCTCGCGCCCAGCCCGCCCTGGATCCGATTCCGGGAGTGGAGGTCGACCCGGCCTTCGGAATGGAGCGCCGGCGCGAAGTGGCCGAGCTTGTGCAGGCGGTGGAGGAAAATGAGCCGGACTGGCTGCTCCTCCAGTTCAATCAGTTCAGCTACGGTCGCTGGGGACTGAATCCGTTCCTCCCCCGCGCGCTTCAGGAAGTAAGGCGGAGGTGCCCACGCGTTCGAATCGCCTGGTTCGCACACGAGGACTTCGTACCTCCCACGAGCGCGCGCTTCATGGTGATGCGGACCTGGCAGCGAGCCCAGTTCCGTGCGCTCGGGCGTGCGTCGGACCTGGTACTGTTCACGATCGCGCCGTGGGCGGAGCGCTACCGACCCTGGTTCCCGGGCGCCACCGTGACACACCTACCGGTCGGATCGAACGTGCCGGACGCCGGCCTGCCGTACGAGGTTGCCCGAGAGCGGCTCGGCATCCCGTCGTCGACACTCGTCGTAGGCATTTTCGGTACGCTCGGGGTCCCGAAGCCGATGCAGTACCTGCGGCAGGCCGCAGAGGCCGTCGTGCGCGAGCGCGATGCCGTCGTCCTATACGTCGGTCCCCACGGGCTCGTGCTGCGTGCGGCATTGCCCGACGTACCCCTTATCGACGCCGGCGCCTTGCCCGCACTCGCCGTGTCGGAGCATCTCGCGGCGATGGACATCCACCTCACGCCGTTCATCGACGGGGTGTCTACCAGGCGAGGGTCGTTCATGGCGGGGCTCCAGCACGGCGTACCTACCGTGACCACCCTTGGCGTCCACTCCGACGACCTGCTGCGCCGCGCGACCGGCTCCGCGTTCGCGGCCACCGCGCACGGCGACGCCGGTGCATACGCCGCGCGAGCCGCCGCGCTCGCCGGGGACCCAGAGGCGCGCGCCACGATGGGCTCCGCCGCACGGAGACTGTATGATGACGAATTCGCCTTCGATCGCGGTTCGGCACGCCTTATGGACATGCTCTCCTCTTTCGATGCTCACGAGCTGATCGCATGACGAGCCTGAGCCTGCCCTCCGTCAATTGGCGCCTCGCCGGCGCGGTTGCGGCGTGCGCCGTCGCCCTGCCGGCGATGGTCCTCCTGGCGATAGAAGGCCAGGTGCGGATCCCGCTCGCCGCCGCGGTTGCCTTCCCCTTGCTGGCACTCGCGGCCATAAACATCAGGCTTGCGATCGTCGCGGCCCTCGTGTTCCTCATACTGCTCGGCGACCTCCGGCGCGCGCTGATTCCGATCGCCGGGTGGTCTGGCATGGACCCCCTGCTGCTAGTAGGCCCCGCCTTTGCCGTCATCATCTGCGGCGCCGCGATGGGCAACGGCGAGCTGAAGCTCGACACGCCACTGGCGAAATGGGCGGCCGTGCTGACCGGCTGGATGGCGCTACAGATCTTTAACCCCCTCCAGGGCGGCCTGCCCGTGGGCGTGGCCGGCGTCATCTTCCTCATGGCGCCGCTGTTCTGGTTCTGGGTGGGCCGCGCGTACGGCACCACGGAGCTGATGAGGCGCGTGATGTTCGGGGTCGTGCTTCCGCTTGGTCTTGCAGCCACCGCGTTCGGGTTCTACCAGCGTTTCGTCGGGTACCTGCCCTACCAGATGAACTGGTTCTGGATCGCAGGCTACGGCGGCCTCGGGAGCCCCGAGCTGGGCCTCGCGCCGATCTCCTTCTTCGCGTCCGGAACAGAGCACGGCGCGTTCGTCGTAACCACGGGCATCATCCTCTGGGCGGTCTTCCTGCGTGGTAATCGCGCGGCTATCCTGCTCATACCCCCCATCCTGGTCGGCGTGATCCTGACTGGCAGCCGCGGGCCTGTGGTGAAGGTCCTCGCGATGATGGCGGTGATGTGGGCAGTGCTCGGAGAGAACCGGGCCGCCTGGGTGCCTCGGTTCGCCCTCGCAACCGTCTTGCTGGGTGCCGGACTCGTGTGGAGCCTGGGCGCGGCAACCACGGTTACGACGGACGCGCAGGTGCTCAACAACCTGAACCGACAGAGTCGGTTCTTCGCACCGCCGGAGGACGCAGACGAAAGTGATCACAACCCGCTCATGGTTCACGGTTCGCTTCTTGCCTACGGGTACCAGGAGCTTCTCCACCGACCACTCGGGTCGGGGCTTGGTGCGACATCCGCCGCCGCCACGAAGTTTGGGGGTTCGTCCTGGAGCACCGAAACTGACCTCGGCGACGTCATGATCGCCACAGGCATCCCGGGTGCGATCGCGTATCACGCGATGATATTCTTCATCGCCCTGACCTCCATCCGCTACTGGCGTCGGACGCGGAGTACGCTGGCACTAACGATCATCGGCTTACTGGGCGCGCACTTCCTGCTATGGCTGGGCGGGGGCCTGTACGCCGTGAGCGCGATCGTGTGGTTCACTATCGGCGTTCTGGACAGGCTGCATCGCGACCTGCCCCCGGCGGTCGGCGCAATGCCGCCACCGCCGGTGCCTGTGTCTTGAGTGCTATGACCCACCGGGGATTTGGCGACTGGCGTTCGAATCGCGTAGACCCGGACGCGCTATCGGCGTTCCACATAGACCACCTTACGCGATACCAGTTCGCGGCACCATTCGCGAAGAACGGTCGCGTGCTTGATGTTGGGTGTGCGACTGGCTATGGAACTTCCCTTCTCGCCTATTCTGCGCAGTCAGCCCTCGGTATCGACCCAAACGAAGATGCCATAGAATACGCCCACGCACGTTTCTTTAGTGACACCTGCTCGTTTAGGAAGACCGAGGTGTCTGATATTGGTGAATCCAACGCATTTGATCTCGTAGTTGCCTTCGAGGTTATTGAGCATGTCGACGACCCGTACGCTTTCGTCCGATCGATACACAGGCTGCTTCGGGACGACGGGACGATGATCCTGTCAACGCCTCATAGGCCCGTGTCGGCCCCGCACGGCGGGGTTTCCGATCCTACGCACATTCGGGAGTTCGATCGCAACGAGCTGGAGCAGGTGATTCGACACGGCGGATTCGAGGCTGTAGAATTCTACGGTCAGCATATCGGAAACGGAATGTGGCGCCGTCACGGCGTGCGAGCCCGTCTCGGACGTCTCGACATACTGGGGCTGCGACGTCTCATTCCGACGCGCTGGAAGGCCCGCGCGGTCGTGGCCGTCGCCGACCTGGGTGCGTCCGAGGACGAGCGAACCACCACGTCAGCGGTGATCAACGACTCGCTGGACGGGGCCTTCGTTCAGCTGGCCGTATGTCGGAAGTAGTGCTGCCGTCGCCTGGGCTCGCAAGCTCGGGCGCACGCGAGCCCGGCGGATCGGGAGTGCCGGTGATCGCGATCGTGATGCCCCTGGGCGAGTTGCGCGGAGGGGTGGAGCGGATGCTCCTCAACCTGCTGCGCGCCAACAGGCTGAATCCGAAAGCCCACTACCAGGTGTGCTTTCTCGAAGACGGGCCTCTCGTCGGAGACGTACGCAGACTCGGGGTCGCAGCAACCGTCGTTGAATCCGGACGCTTGAGGGAGCCTGTCAGGTATGTGCGCACGGTGCGGGCTATTCGCCGATGGCTTCGGGACATCGATGCAGAGGCGGTCGTCTCGTGGGCAGCGAAGGGACATTTGTATGCGGGTCCGGCTGCTCTGACGCTCCGCGTACCGTCTGCCTGGTACGTCCACAGTCTTCCGGACGGTCACTGGATGGACCGGCTCGTGACGGCGCTTCCCGCAGATGTGGTCCTCTGTTGCGGAGCCTCGGCCGAGGCCGCTCAGCGGCGCATCTGGCCGCGGCGCACGACGCGGACGGTCTACATCGCCGTCGACCTCAACATGTTCCACGCCGAGGCACTTGGCAGTCCGGCCGACGCACGTAGGCAACTCGGCCTACCGCGAGACGGCCCGCTCGTCACGCTTGTGGGGCGCCTTCAGCGCTGGAAGGGCATCCACGTTTTCGTCGACGCGGGCGCCACAGTGAGCGAGGCCTTCCCCGACGCGACCTTCGTCGTGGTGGGCGGCGACCACTGGGCCGAGCCCGCCTATCCGGCCGAACTCGAGCGCCAGGCAGATGAGCTAGGACTGTCCGAACGCTTGCACTTTGTCGGCCTTCAATCGAACGTCCCGCTATGGATGCAGGCGGCGGATGTGTTGGTGCACGCCTCCTTCGATGAGCCCACCGGCACCGTGATTCTGGAAGGGATGGCCCTGGGCAAGCCGGTCGTCGCCGCGCGGACCGCGGGGCCAATGGAGTTCGTTGACGAGGGTGCCACGGGGCTACTGGCGACGGCCGGGGACGCCGCGGAGCTCGCGCAGCGGATCGGCGAGCTCCTCGCCGACCCGGAACTAGCGGCCCGGATCGGTACGGCCGCTCGCGTGAGTGCTAGTCGGTTCGGAATCGATCGTCTGTCGTCCGATCTGGCAGAGGCGATGAACGTGGTAATCGAGCGCCGGCGGGCACGATGACGGACAACCGCTACTTCGTCTGCTATAGCTACGACCCGGGTCCGGCGCCGATCGACATCGCCGATCCCGCGCCCGACATCCCCGAATACCATCGCGATGTGCTGCGCGTGTTCGAGCGGGAGATGGCCGGCGCGGGGCTGACGGTCTATCTCACGTGGAAGATCCACGAACTGCCGACCACGGGCCGCGACGTCGTGGCCGTTGTAATGGGAGACGAGTGGAGCCGTACCCCGCTCTATGCCCAGGACGTCCTGGCCACCTTCAAGGTTTACGGCCACGTGCCCCGGCTGGGCTTCCGATTGTTCAGCCGGCCAACCTGGGTCAAGGCCTTGCTGGCCCTCAAGTACGTCCGCGCGGCGGCTCACGGGACCCACGGCATGGCACGGCGTGCGGCCGCGCGGCTACACGGCACGCCACCGCCGATCGTGCCTATCCCGCTCGGATTCGGCAACCAGGCCGAGCTGCCCGTCAGGCCCCTCGCCGAGCGAGGCACCGACGTTTTCTTCGCCGGCAGCGTAGAGCACGGCCGCCGTTCGCGACTCTCGCCAGCTTACTGGCTTCGGAACCCCAAGACACTCGCGCGCGAGCAGATGCTCGATTCGCTCGAACGACTCCAGGCCGCGCGGCCGGACCTGTCCGTTCGCACCTCGACCACGCCCTCGTTCACTCTCAACGCCCTCTACTACGGCACGGAGGACGGCGCCGATGCGCTCGGCGTGGACGAGTACTCGGCGGCAATGATGGACGCCAAGGTCTGCCTGGTGCCACGGGGCACAAATGTGGAGACCTACCGCTACTTCGAGGCGCTACGCTATGGCTGCGTCGCCATCGCCGAGCCCCAGCCCGACTTTTCCTTCTACCGGGGTGCCCCGGTGATCCAAATCGACGACTGGCGGGGCCTGGGGCGGGTCGTTGAGGGGCTGTTGGTCGATCCGGCCCACATGCTGAAGCTGCACACGGAAGGCCGCGACTGGTGGCGCGAACACTGCTCGCCGAAGGCTATCGGGACCATGATGGCGTCGGCGGTACGCAATGCGACTGCGCGGGGATCGACGTAGGCGTTGGCAGCCCTGACAGCCACGAGGTTATCGGGTCGCGAAGTGTTGTCGCAAACGAGTGCCGCCACTGACCCGATGCGCGATTCGTCGGCACTCCCGCGAGCGCTGAATAGCCGCCGAGAAGGCACGGAATGAGCTGGCCCGACGCTTCCTCAAGGGACCAAGCGGGGCTACTGTCCTACCCAACCGTCGTTGGACCTTAGACTTGATCCTCTCACTGGGTCCGATGAAACCTCCTGTCGCACTCCGGCTGTGCCCCGTGCGGCTCCGCACGGCACTTTTCTACCGGCGCTACTGGCCGGTTCCCGAACGGTACGAACCTCTTTTCGAAGAAGCACCTTTGTCGTATGCCAAGCACGTGTCTATGAGTCTGCTTCGAACCGACGTCGGCCATGCACAGATTGCCATGACGGGCGTGTTTGACCTTGCACTAACGAAGCGGCTGCTTCGAGCAGCCAGAGACGGGGGACTCCTGGTCGATGTTGGAGCCAACGCGGGCTACTTCACGCTGCTGTGGGCGTCGGCAGCGGCCAGGAATGACTGCATCGCGATCGAGGCGTCGCCCCGAAACATCGACCGACTCCGACGCAACGTTGAGCGCAATAAACTGGAGGAACAAGTGTCGATAGTTGAAACAGCTGCCGGAGCGGAATCTGGCTCGATGCGATTCGATCTGGGTCCCACCGATCAAACTGGTTGGGGAGGTTTTGCTTCTGAAGGATCTGAGTGGGAGACGACTGACGTGAAGGTCGTTCCGGTAGATGACATTGTTGGTGACCGAGAAGTTTCGTTTTTGAAGGTGGACGTTGAAGGGGCAGATGCTTGGGTGTTGATGGGATGTAAGCGGATGCTTTCAGAGAAGCGGGTCAAAGAGTTGCATTATGAGCAGAATCGCCCGAGGATGCAGAGCCTTGGGATCGGTGATGACGAGGCTGCTCGGTTTCTGGCTAAGGTGGGATATGAAGCTAGGCCGCTTGGAGATGATTCAATGGGACTCGTCGATTGGGTTGCCCGTCCAGTAATGTAGCCGGTAGGCGGAATCGATTCGGGTGAAGGCAGGCGTTGTGGCGCAAGTAGTGAATACGACTGCACCAAGTGCGTACGGTGTCGGTCGCACACCGGCTGTAACATTAGGCATTGGCAATTGTGGCTCGCGCTTTCACCTTGATGCCGCATTCTCCGACGCTTGGTTGTGGCTCGGGACCGGCGTCCGGGTGCGACGAAGGGGGCATGTCCCCAACCACGCGCGTTCTGGAGCGGCGCGGGCCGTGCCTAACATTCGAACTGGCCTCGACATGCGTACCCCATCGCTGCCGTGAGGATTGGTCTTGTTACCCACAACGTGCTGCGCGGCGACGGGCAGGGGCGTGTTAACTACGAGCTCGTGAAGGCGCTCCGCGGAGCCGGCCACGAGGTCGAGCTCGTGGCGGCCCACGTGGCTCCAGACCTGATGGACGTCGGCGTCACCTGGGTGCCTGTTCGCCACCGTATCAACGCCGTCGACCTCGTTCGGTCATGGGACTTCGCGAGGCGCGTGGACTCCGTCTGGCCGATGATCGAGCAGCGTTATGACGTATCGATAGCGTGCGGGTTCGTCATGCGCCGGCCACACTCCATCAACGCCGTCCACTTTGTGCACGGAACGTGGCTGCGCTCTCCGTATCACACTTCGCGTGTGCGTCGGGACCTCCGAGGTGCCTACCACCGTGTCTATTCGACGAGCAACGCCCGCTGGGAACTGCAGACCTTCGGATTGGCGCGGACAGTCGTCGCCGTCTCCGCGATGGTGCGCGACGAACTGATCGAGGTCGGCGTGCCCTCCGAGAAGGTGCGTGTGATTCTGAACGGCGTGGACACCTCGGAATATGCCCCGGGCGATTTTGACCGTGCGACTCTGGGGCTGCCGGTGGGCGTCCCTCTCGGCCTGTTCGTAGGTGACTTGCGGTCGCCGATCAAGAACCTGGACGTAGTGCTGCGCGCGCTCACGCGGACCCCGGACGTCCATTTCGCCGTCGCGGGCGGACTGCGCGGAAGCCCGTACCCCGCCATGGCCGCTGCGCTGGACCTTCAGGACCGGGTGCACTTCCTCGATTTCCGCCGTGACGTTGCAGACCTTATGCGCGCAGCGGATTTCTTCGCGCTGCCGTCCCGGCGTGACTCGTGCCCGCTGGTGCTGCTCGAGGCGCTGGCGTCGGGCCTCCCCGCCATCGTCACCGACCGCGTCGGCACGGCCGACCTGGTGGCGGGAGGCGCCGGATTCGTGACCGATGATCCCGACGATGACCTGCGCGTCGCCGACGCCATCACCCAGCTCACGACCGACCGTGACCTGCGCGCGAACATGAGTCGCGTGGCCCGCGCCACGGCGGAGCGCCATAGCTGGGCGGACATGGCGGCCGCGTACGAGCAGACCATCCTCGAGATGGCGCCGGCCACCACAGGGCGGGCGTGAGCGAGATCCTCGGCATAGTAACGGGCGGGCCCGGTGACGCCCGGCGGTTACGCACGCTCGCAGCGGCACTGCCGTACGGCCTCGTGCTGGAAGAGGTCGACCGAAGTCTCCCCCGGGCGGAGAGCGCCCGGAGGATTCGGCGCGCGCTCGCGTCGCGCCGATGGCCGCTCGTGGTTCTGGAGGGGACGGGGATCGCCGGCGGCCTCAGCGTGATCCGTAGCGCGAGGCGCGCCGGAACCCCCTACGTCGTCTCCTCCGGTGATCCAATCGGAGGCTTTTTCCGCACCGTGAAGGGCCCCGTCGCCGGCAGGCTTTTCGAGCGCTACGAGCGGTCCCTGTACCGCAACAGCGCTGGCTACGTGGGGTGGTCACCCTACCTCACGGGGATGGCTATAAGCATGGGCGCGCCACGCGGCGTCACCGTCGAAGGCGGTGTCGATCTACGCGCCTTTGGCGTGGCCTCGGACGCCGACAGGGCGGCCGCTCGGCGATCGTTCGGCATCGCACCGGACCACCTGGTGCTCGGCGTCGTCGGAAGCCTCAAGTGGACGGAGCGCCAGCAATACTGCTACGGCCTCGAACTTGTTGAGGCGCTCCGTCGCGTTCGAAGGACCGACGCCACGGTGATGATCGTTGGCGACGGTGACGGGCGGTCGCAGCTGGAAGCGAGAGTGCACCCAGAGCTGAAGTCGCGAGTCGTCCTGACGGGAAAGCTCCCTGCGGACGAGGTGCCCCGAGCCCTCCAGGCTTTCGATGTTGGGTTCGTCACGCAGACGCTCGACGGACTCGGGAGCTACCGTCTCACGACGAAACTTCCGGAGTACCTCGCGGCCGGCGTGCCCGTAGCGATGAGTCCCATTCCGGGCTACTTCGATTATGTCGGCGACGCCGGCTGGCCATTGCCCGAAGGGCACCCCGCGAGCGCGACATTTCACGACGAGCTGGCGGGGTGGATAGACGACCTCGACGCCGGCGCCGTGAGCGCCCGCCGTGCGCCGGCCCGCGCCGCCGCGGAGGCCCGATTCAACTACGACGTGCTAAGCCGGCGCTTCGCGAGCTTCATCGAGCACATCCTCGCCGTCACAAGCACCCGCTAGAGTGCCCGGTTTCGATCGCGCGCATGTGCTTGCCGCACCCGCGGTGAGCGAAGCCGCCGCTGCGCCCGCGCGGCCCGGTGCGTTGCGCGCTCTTTCGATCGGGATGACATGGGTGCCGGAGCAGCCGGCAAATGGCCTGGACCGCGGCTACTACGAGCACGTGAGGCATCTGCCGCCCGCAGGCGTCAGTGTGCGCGGTCTCGTCGCCGGAACGCCCGACGTCGAGCGACAGAGCGGCGGCGCGGTGCGCGCGTTCGCATCGGACAAGGCGTCGCTAGTCACCCGAGTCATGCGCCTGCGGCGCGCCGTCCGCCAGGAACTCGTGCAGTTCGACCCCGACGTCGTTATCGCGCACTTCGCTCTCCACGGCGCGCCGGCGGTGGACCTCTTTCGGCGGCCGCTCGTCGTTCACTTCCATGGGCCGTGGGCAGCCGAGAGCGCCGTAGAGGGCGGATCGGGTATGTCCGTGGCCATGAAGCGCGTGCTCGAGAAGCGGCTCTACCGGCACGCCACTCGATTCGTCGTGCTATCAAAGGCATTTCGGAAGCTGTTGATCGAGGGCTACGGCGTGGACGAGGCGCGCGTTCGCATCGTGCCGGGCGGCGTGGACGTGCAGGCGTTCGACCTGGGAGTCCCCAGGGACGAGGCGCGGAATCGGCTGGGCTGGCCGGCCGATCGCCGGATCATCCTGAGCGTTCGCCGTCTGATGCGTCGAATGGGCCTGGAGGGGCTGATCGAAGCTATGGAGGCCGTTCGCCAGTCTGCGCCCGGCTCGCTCCTTCTGATAGCGGGCCGCGGACCCCACGCCGCCGCTCTGCAGGCCGAGATCGACGCGCGCGGTCTGGGAGACCACGCACGGCTTCTTGGCTTCGTGCCCGACGAGCACCTTCCGCTCGCCTACGCGGCGGCCGACATCAGCGTCATGCCTACCGTCGCGCTCGAGGGTTTTGGACTCCCGACGGTGGAGTCCCTGGCCTCCGGTACGCCGGTGCTGGTGACCCCGCAGGGAGGGCTCCCAGAAGTGGTTACCGATCTCGACCCACAGCTCGTGTGTGAGGACGTCAGCGCCGGCGCGCTGGCCGAGCGGATCGGCGATGTGTTCTCCGGCCGCGTGGTGTTGCCCACCGCGGAGGCGTGTCGGTCCTACGCTCGGGCCGGCTTCTCGTGGGAATCGGTCGCGCGCCGCCTGGCCGTCGTCTATCGAGAGGCCCACGATGAGCGGGGCTGAGCCGGCGCGGCCGCGCGTCCTGTTCGTGGACCACACCGGTGAGCTGGGCGGCGCCGAACTATGCCTGTTGGATGTGGCGGCGAACGCAGGTCCCGGGTCGGCCGTTGTGCTGTTCGCGGACGGGCCCTTCCGTGAACGCCTCGTGGGCGCCGGCGTGCCCGTTGAGGTGCTGCCGGCGCCGAGAGCGGTCCTCGGCGTGAGGCGGGGCAGCAGCGGATCCGTCGTTGCAGTTGCCGCTGGAGTGGCCCGGCTCGCCTGGCGCCTGGCACGTACCGCCAGGCGGTTCGACGTCGTGTACGCCAACACGCAGAAGGCCCTCGTCGTCGCTTCCGTTGCTGGCGCCCTCGCGCGTCGTCCGGTTGTCTGGCACCTGCATGATCTCCTGACGGACGAGCACTTCGGCAGGGCGCAGCGACGGCTGGTCGTCTTGTTGGCGCGCCTGTTCGTCCGGCGGGTCATCGCCAACTCCGAGGCCACCCGTGATGCATTCGTCCGCGCCGGCGGTCGGGCGGCGACGGTCCAGGTGATCTACAACGGGATCGAGCCCGCACCTTTCGATGCGGTGTCGGACGACGAGGCCAGCCGCGTACGTGTTGGGCTGGGGGCGGGCCGCGCCCCGGTCGTCGGGCTCTTCGGCCGGATCGCTCCGTGGAAGGGACATCTCGTATTGCTGGAGGCCATGGCGGAGCTACCGGACGTCCACGCGATTCTCGTTGGTGAAGCGACGTTCGAGGCGGATCGCGACTATCCGGAGGTGCTGCGTGCCCGGGCCGCCTCGCTCGGATTGACTGATCGGGTTCACGGCCTCGGCTTTCGGGACGACGTTCCGGCGCTAATGCGGGCGTGCGACGTAGTCGTGCACGCCTCTACCTCTGCCGAGCCCTTCGGGCGTGTAATCGTAGAGGGAATGCTGGCCGGTCGGCCCGTGATCGCCACGCGCGCCGGCGGCGCCGTGGAGCTGGTCGATGATGGCGTGACCGGCCTCCTTACACCGCCGGGAGATGCGGATGCGCTACGGGACGCCATCACGAGACTGCTGACGAACGCCCCGCTGGCCACCCGCCTCGGTGCCTCGGGTCGCGCCTCCGCGAGGCAGCGGTTCGCGCCGGCCGACGTGCGCCGGCTGATCGACGTTGCTGTGGACGCCGCCATTCGTCGCGCCCCCTGGCCCCCGGTGGCGGCACGGCAACTCCGCCGGGATAGTTGACAGTAATGTGTTAGGGGCAATGCTGAAAGATTAAAGCCGCGCGCCCAGGTTGCCGCCGGTGGGCTATCATCCGCTCGCCGGAAGAAAGGTGTCTGGCGAGTTGGATAGTGCGTGTACGCTGACGGTGCGCAAGGCAGGATCGCTGTTACGCGCGAGCTCACGTTTTTAATCCAGCCCGTGTCTGGTGTTCGCCGTCACGTCCGCGGAGCGGAATGGTGACGATCGCGTCACTTGATATAGGCTGGGCCCTCCGTACCCCATAGCTCGAGTCCCCTCTCCCCGCGAGCATGAGCCAGCGAACCGCTCCAGCGTTGAAGCTCCGCGTCTATTCGTCTCCCCTCCTCCTCATCGCCGGGCTCTGCATCATCGGCGGTGGTAGCTATCTGAGGCCTAGTGCGGTTGTCGCAGCGGGATCGCCTGAAGCCCATGAGTCCGCGTCCATTGCCAACGAGGTCTTTCTTCCCATCGAGGTAATGGGGGCAGACGGGGCCACGCGGGCGGCAAGCATCATGGTGACTAACCCGACAGGGGTCGACTCGATGTATCTGGTCGGTCACGCGCTTGGCTACCAGAATAGCGAGCTGATTTGGGACGGTGTCCTCCAGCGCGACGGCAAGGCGAGCTACCGCGTAAACGCGGGACCGTGGCTTCCGATCTCGAACGCGGCCGCCAACGTACGCTGGCCCGAGAGTCGCTACCTGGGCATCGGCGGTGGATACCACACCGTGCGCGTTACCGTCCCGGTCTCAGGCATTCAGGCCGGCGACAACACGATCGAGTTCAGGTTTAACGGGACCGAGGGCGTCTCATCGGGTTTCCGCATTCTCGAGCTGGACCTCCGCGCGGGCACGCAGAGCCGGATCAGCGGGACCACCTTCGTGCAGAACGACCCGGACTGGTGGACGCCGCCGTCCGGCTCCGATGCCGGGCGCGGAGCAACGCTGTGGTACTCCCGCAACGTGCTCCGAGAGTCGGGGCTCGCCGGCTCGCCAGTGATCGTCGCGTCGTGCTCAGACTGTCACGCTTACTCTGGATTCGACCTCAAGTACTTCAACTTCTCGAACGAGTCTATCGAAGCCCGTGCCCAATTCCACGGGCTCACGTACCAGGATGGTCGCGACATCGCCGCCTTCATCCGCAACGTGGACCTCGACCGACAGGACGGGCGCAACACTAGCGCGTTCGCGCGTCCGTGGAGCCCGGTATACCAGCCTGGACCGGGCCTAACTGACCGCGGCGAGGAGGACTGGGCCGCCGGCGCCGGCCTCGAGTGGGTACTCGATTCCGACGACGAGACGGCGTACTACTTGTTCCCGGACGCGGCAGGCAACGTGCCGAACACCAACCCGAGCGACGACGACATGGCCCGTGCGGTCAAGGTTGGCTCGTGGGCCACCGCGGACGCCGGCAACCTGGATGCTGCAGGCGTGCGGCTCGACATTCAGAACGTGCCGATATCGATCCAGTACCCCGATTGGAACAACTGGCTGCCCGACATCCACCCGCTGGATGCCTACGGCTATGGCGACTTCACGTCGACGGACCTGTGGGTTGCGCATCTCGAGATGTACAACCGATTCGACACGCCGCAGGAAGTGGCTGAGAACATCCAGAGGGATCGCGTAGCCCTCGTGTGCACCGCCAGCTGTGCGGCGGTCGGCTTCGAGGACATCCTGCGCCGCGTGGATCTTATCGCCACGGAGGGGCCGTTTCCAGGAATGTTGGATGTGACGTACGGCGCGAACCCCTCTCGTTACTTCGTCTCCATGATGTCATTGACGCAATGGCAGGCGATCAAGACCTGGGAGGTGATGAATCACTTCGACCTCCAGGACACGGGCGATGAGACGTTTGGAGGCCTGGTCACGCCGTCGCCGTGGATATTCGCCGGGACGCCCCTGCGGCTAACGGGAGCCCGGGCGGGGCAGGATCCGCCCTTCTTCTGGCCGGGTGTGCAGAGCGTTGTCTTCGACATGGCGCCGCACATGAATGCCCGCTGTGGCGATGCGTGTCCGGGCGCGGGCTTCCCGATAGAGGGGCCGTATGGTCCGCCCGGCACGGAGGTGTTGTCGGGATACTTCACGACGGCCTGGTATGACTTGCAGCTCATCTTGAGTCGTGACCTCGTCGGCCTGCCCAACAGCACAGGAGGCGGCGCGATGGACTGGGGCTACACAACCGACGCCGCCCACTATCCGCAGACCCTCGGTGTCAGCGCGTGGTGGCGCATGTTCCGGGGCCGCGTTGTTGCAACGCAGTCGCGCAACAATTTCTATACACACGCTACGACTCACTTCGGCTATGCGTTCAACAATGGACCGGCCTTCTCGATAACGAATGCGAACTATTGGGAGGTAGTTGGCTATACTCCTTCCCAGGGAGGCCACGGTAGGAACTGGCTCGCAGGTGATATCGGACTAACACGACGCGCTCTCCGCAATTATTGGAACGAGTGGTTCTCCTTCGCGCGGACGGTGCCCATTGATACATGGGTTCGGGAGCCAGAACCCTCGGCGTACCTCGAAACGCCCGACACCACCCCTCAGCCTCACAGCGGCGGCGGCGGCCAGTTGTACTTCGATCCGTTCGCTGACGCTAACAATGCCTACCGGCTACCCGCCCTGATGGTGGCGTGGGGGATGGACGCCCAGGCCGTCGACAACGTCGCGCGCTGGGGCGAGATGATGTGGCCGAACGGCAACTTCGAGCAGTGGTTCGTCGCGACGGATACCGGCGAAGCGCCGGGCACGCCGGGCCCCGTGGCGCTGCTCACGGTCGGCCAGGCGACGCCCAACCCCTTCCGGACGGTGGTCACACTGCCGTACCAGCTGTCGGCCGACGCCGACGTGCAGGTCCACGTCTTCGACGCGCTGGGGCGGCGGGTCGCGACACTCGTCGACGACCGGCAGACCGCGGGCAGTTACGCGCCCTCGTTCGCGTCGGCGGACCTGCCGAACGGGCTTTACCTGGTTCGCGTTCTGGCCGACGGCGTGAGCGCGTCGCGGACGATGGTGCTCGCGCGGTAGCTGTCAACGCCTGATTCGGCCTCGCGGGCCGGCGTCCTCAGGGCGCCGGCCCGCGTCCGTTTCGCCCTGCGGCGCGCCGCCGGCGCGCGAGGTGTGGCGCCGCACCGCCGACGTCGCCGGCGCCTGCGCGGGACGCGCGGTGATCCGCGCCGGTGTCGACCTCGTCGACCTCGCCCTCGTTCGCGACGCGCTCGAGCTCGTCGTAGAAGCCCCTGTAGAATGCGGCCAGTCGCCTGGCCACGGGGTCGTCCCGCAGGAGGTCGGCGATGCGAGCGCGCTCCGCCTCGGAAAGCGTCTCCGGGAAGCGGACATAGCGCTCGACGGACTCTTCGTCGCGCGGGGACATCAGGTAATACCTTAGGCGGCGGGGACGGTGTGGCGCGCTCCCCAGCCAAGAATTGGCCAGTTGTAGGTCTAAAGCCTACGGCCCTAGGAACTCTCCCCTACACTAATCGACGGGCAAAGGCCGCGAAGGGCTGTGCGCCAACCTCCTTATGATGGCGCCCCTGCTGCTATTCCCGACTCGTTTCCTTTCGCTCGCGTTCCCTAAACCGCGACCAATCGGGAGACAGCGGATCCTCGCGCCACTCTTGATGAGGCGCCGCATCACGTCCTACTCCGACTCTCGACCACTCGTGTCCTCTTCCCCGATGGTACCGCTGCAAGGGCTCTTCGTCCGCCTTCTCAACGACGAGCCCGCCAGCGCTGACGTGAACCAGTTCATCGGCCATTGCCAGCGCATCGCCGTCGCCTACCTGCGCCGGCGCGGCCGGCTGGGCCGCCTCCGCCTCGACCAGTTCGACCTGACCGAGGACGATCTCGCGCTCGACTGTCTGGCTGACCTGTTTCGCCGCGACGACGCCGGCACCTTCACCCAGTTGCGCGCCTACGCAAAGGCCGTCAACTGGGAGCGCCTGGATGCTCCGGGCCTCGAGATCGCCGTGCGGCGGCTTGTGTTCAGCGCCGTCAACGAGGGCCTCTTCCGGCGCTACCGTGAGAACGATCCGGTCGTCGGCCGATTCATCAGAACGCTGAAGCGCCACGTCAAGCGGCACGAGTCGCTAGTGCTCGTCCGTGAGCGCGCAGTGCTTCAGGTAGCGCTCCGCGACGCGAGCCCCGAGCGGTTGATGATGCCCCAGATGACGGCTGAGCTGCTAGAGTGTCATCTGCACGGCTCATTCGACGCGCGCACGTCGGTGCCGAGCGCACTCGCGGTAGTCTCCGAGCTCTTCGACTCGCAGTCGGCATACGCGCCGCGCATCGCCCTGTCGGACCTCGCGCTGTCGATCCGCAGCGTGCTGGTTCGCCGAAGCGCCGCCGACACTCCCGATGAAGAGACCGCCTCCGAGAGCCTCGAGCGGACGGACATTCGGGATCTTGCGGGCGCGCATGTGGAGCGTGCGCTGGAAGAGATTGAGGAAGACATGCGTCCCCTGTACGTTGAGCGGCGGTCGATCTCTCCCGCGCTCTACGGCGCCTACTTCAAGGCGATCCGCGACATCCTGACGGCGCAGTTCGTCGACGGCGACGACGCGAACCTGTCCTTCCGGAGTGCGCTCGACCGTTACGTCGGCGGCCTGAGCAGCCAGGAGTATCGCAGCCAGCATCAGGCGGTCCTCGAGTACCTGATCAACCTGACCAAGCGCCGCTTCCTGCAGCGAATCGTCCCGCTGTTCGCGTGACCTCCCGTCGCGGCCCGCTCCGAGAGGCTTGATCGACTGGACCGTCGCTCTCCGCGAGGGCTCGGAAGCGCGCCTCACTCCGGTCGAGGGGCGGTTCCGTGTGCTCCTCGTAGCCACCCGGCTCCTTATTGGTAGGGGGCTCGCCGCTTTGCTCGACGACGCGCCGGAGTTCCGCGTCTGTGCCCAGACGCGCGAGATCGATGAGGCCGTCGCGGTCGCCGCTCGGCAGCGTCCCGACCTGGCGCTGGTGTGTCTCGACGAGGATCGCGGGGCCCTCTCGATGATCCAATGTCTCAAGGCCGCCCACCCGCCACTTCGGGCGGTGGTGCTCACGCGGGACGAGCAAACGTTCTACGCGGAAGCGATGATCCGCGCCGGCGCTCGCGGGTACGTGGCCATCGACATGGCAGCCGACGCGCTCGTCGACGCGTGCCGGCGCGTCGTCAACGGTGAGATCGTCCTGGGCGACGCGGTCGTAGAGCGACTGATGCTCGGGCTCTCCGATAGCCGCTCGCGCGACGCGTCGCCTTCGGGCACCGTCCTGAGCTCTCGCGAGTCGCAGGTGCTGGAGCTCGTTGGCCGCGGAATGCAGCGGCGCGAGATCGCCCAGCGCCTGGAGCTGTCCGCAAAGACCGTCGACATCTACCGCGATCGACTCCGAGCCAAGCTGCACATCGGCTCGATGGTCGAGCTCTACCGATTCGCGGCTCAGTGGGTGCGCTGAGGAGAGGCACCGGGGCAGGCCGAACTTTCGTCCGCGATAGGTATGCTAGCCGGGGCGCGCCAGTTTCGCCGCCGCGGCCGACTCACGAGGCGTCGCGGATCGCAGTCGCCGAGCGCGCCACAGGCCGACTCTGCGCGGGCACACCGGTATGCTGCCGCCCGGCCCCGACCCGAAGAGTGGTGCCCCTCCTTAGTAACGGGCTGTGGCTCCCGGCCTGCGCCCCGGGGTCCGCGCCGACACCCTGAAACGCGAGCTGCCGCGGAGCCGGAGCTCCGCGGCAGCGGCTTGCGGGCGGACCGAGCGACTACTCGCCCTGGGTCGTCCTCACCACGAGGTCGTAGATGTTGTCCTTGTGCTGCGAGCACGTAGCGTTGACGTTCGTTGCGGCCATCCCGGGGAACCGGCTCTCCATTCGCTCGCCCATGGCGTCGAAGGCCGTCAACAGCGAGGGTAGGTCGTCGGCCGCGCTGTAGCGCACGACGTTCCACACGTCCCCCCACGCGTGGGTCATGAAGCCGGATCCGCGCCAGAGCCCCTCGTTCGTCAGCTCCTGTGCGATGACCGCCGAGCCCCGGCCCTCTTCCTCCATGAGGCGGCCGACCTCGTGGAGCGGGCACTGCCAGAAGCTCAGCGCCACCGTTGCCGGATCGTCAGGCGATACGGCACCCGTGAATCCTTCTCCGGTCCGGGCGGTGTAGATGTTATCGAAGTGTCCGGTGCAGCTCTCGACGAGCAGGTTGTCGTCGGGCCAGCGTTCGGCATAGGCGGACTGGATGGCGCTGTTCGCCGCTACGGCCGCTGCGAGGTCCTGGGCGACGACGTACAGGACGAAGTTCCACTCGTCGCCCCAGGCGTGGGTCATGGCGCCGGCCTCGAACATCTGGCCGCTGTCGACCAACGACTGATAAATGGGAAGGCTGCGAGTCTGCTCGGCTTCGATCAACTGGTCCATGGCGGCGCGGTCGCACTGCCAGAACGACATCGCGACGGTGGGCGGCGCGGCCGCGTCGGGCTGGGCAAGCGCCGGCCGGGGCAGGGCGGTCGCCACGAGGGTCAGTACAAGGGGAAGGGTGCGGTGCATTGGTTGTAGTGGTGTTCGCGCCGGGATCAGCGCACCGCATGGTAGCTGGCCTAGGGGGATTTCCCGATGCTGCCGGCGCGTTCGGCCGCAGGCGCGGCGTTCGCGAGCCGAATACTGTGCGTGCGGGGCCCTGGCGCGACTGTTGTCCTAACCGTCCGTCAGAGGCACCGACGGGCCGACTCCGGAGGAGGCGTCCTGCGCGTGCAGGATTCAAGGAAGAGCCGCCCGGCATTACCCCCGGGCGGCTTCGATGTGGGCCCTACTGGATTCGAACCAGTGACCTCTACGATGTCAACGTAGCGCTCTAACCAACTGAGCTAAGAGCCCGCGCCGGCGCGCGGCCGGCCCGAAAGCTACGGTTTGCCCTCGCGGGCTCGCAAGGCGCGCGCGGTCGTCGGGCGTGAAGCTCTGGCGCGGCGGTGCGGACCTATTCAGTACGGAGGGTCGACTGGCGTTTTCGTGCGGCCGGCAGACCGGGCGAAGTGTGGGGCCGCCGTTACGATACCGCGCGTCGGCGGGCGGAAAACGCGCGGCCGGACCGCGCCGGCGTCAGCAGCCGGGGAGCATTCAGCGCCGGCCATGCGTCCGCCACCCGTGACATCGGGGGCGCGTGAACGGTGCGGCGGGCACATGTCCCCGGAAGCTCCAGTACGGCCTGCGCGGGCGGGCACGCGCTTTGGACGCGTGCGAGAGTCGGCCGGCACGCCGGCGCCCGCCAATGGACCCCATCGCCCCCCTCCTCGTGGCGCGCTCGACGCCCCGGCCGCCCTCCGAGGCCGCTCCGCACGAGTCCGCCCTCCGGCGCGCACTCGAGGCGGCGCGCGGCGTGGAGGTCGGCGCGCAGGACGACCCGCTCGACCTCTGGAGCTTCATCGTTCTCGGCGCTGAGGACGCGCGAGCGATCGCCTGGCTACTCGCCCGGCGAATCGAGGACAGCGCCGGCCTGGAGGCCGCGATGGCTGCCCTCGACCAGATGCGTAGCGTCCCTGGCTGGGTGATAGTGTCCGCGCGCCGCGACCCCGACCCCGAGCGCGAGGCGTACGTCACCGAGCGCGGACTGACGGCTGTCCAGCGCGCGTCCCTGCAGCTATGGAGCGAGGGGATCCGCACCAGCTGGAGCACCGAGATGACCCTCGAGGAGCCCTCGTTCTACGAAGCCGCCGGACTCGACATCGCCACGGAGCGGGCGCTGGGCGTGCTGTGGTTCGGGCACGCGGAGAAGCGCTAGTGGCTTAGTTGAGAACGGTGGGCGAGTTGAGCGGTGGGCAGTAGGCGGTGAGCAGTACCGCGAGCTGCTGGATCAGTAGGCCGCGGTCGCCTTGATCGGGGGATCGTCGGCGGTGGACGGTCCGGCACGTGGACAGTAGGCGGGTGTACGTGGGCCGTGGTTTCGGCCACGCTGCAGTCGCAGTAGTCCCGAAGTGGCTCGTCCCGACCTCCTCACGCTACCCGCTGCCCCGCTGCTGTCTACTGTCTACTGCCTCCCCAACACTGCGGCAAAACCGCGTCGCGCAGCGTGGCGGTAGAATCCCCGCATGACTTCGCTATCGAACGCCACGGCGCCGGCGGCGTCGGCCGACACGCCGACGAAGCCGGAAACGTTCGAGCACCCGCGCGGCCTCTTCTGCAACCGCACGCTCAACCTGCGGAAGATCAAGGCTGTCGGGTACGACATGGACTACACGCTGGTCCACTACCACGTGGCCCTGTGGGAGGAGCGCGCCTACGCATACGTGAAGGCGGGCCTCGCAGCGCAGGGATGGCCCGTCGCCGACATCGAGTTCGACTCCGACCTGGTTGTGCCCGGGCTCATAGTCGACACCGAACTCGGCAACATCGTCAAGGCGAATCGCTTCGGGTACGTCAAGCGGGCCTTCCACGGCACGAGGGCGCTGGAATACGACGAGGTGCGGACGGCGTACCGGCGGGTGCTGGTGGACCTGCACGACACGCGCTGGCAGTTCATGAACACGCTGTTCTCCATCTCGGAGGCCGGCATCTACCTCCAACTGGTCGATCTCCTTGACGAAGGAGAGTTGCCGCCTGGCGTCGGGTACCAGGAGCTGTACCGGACCGTCCGGCGAACCCTCGACGAGGCGCACCTTGAGGGGCTTCTCAAGAAAGAGATCCTCGACGACCCGGCGCGGTTCATCGAGATAGACGAGGATGTCCCGCTGACTCTTCTCGACCAGAAGGAGTCCGGGAAGAAGGTGCTGCTCATCACGAACTCCGAGTGGTCGTACGCGGCGCCGATCCTCGCGCACTGCTTCGACCCGTACCTGCCCGAGGGCATGACGTGGCGTGACGTCTTTGATCTCGCCATCGTCGGCGCCCGAAAGCCGGCCTTCTTCTCGCAGCGCGCGCCGGCATTCGAGGTTGTTTCCGACGACGGGCTGCTGCGTGCGCACAACGGGCCGCTTCAGGAGGGTCGCGCGTACGTGGGCGGGCACGCGGCGCTCGTCGAGGCCAGCCTCGGCGTTCGCGGTGACCAGATGCTCTACGTCGGGGACCACGTTTACGCCGACGTCAAGGCGTCCAGCGCGCTTCAGCGCTGGCGTACCGCCCTTGTGATCCGTGGCCTCGAGCAGGAGATCGCGGCGATCGACGGTTTCCGCGGCGGCGCCGATCGACTGGCCTCGATGATGGAGGACAAGGAGGGGCTCGAGGCTCAGTTCTCAGCCCTTCGACTGGAGCGCCAGCGGAACGTGAAGGGGTACGGGCCTCAAAGCAGCCGTCCTCCGTCGGAACTCGACGAGCTGATGCAGGACCTCCGGAGCAGATTGGTCGCTCTCGATACGGACATCGCCCTGCTCGCGCAGGCATCCAGCCGCCTGGTCAATCCGCGTTGGGGTCCGCTGCTCCGCGACGGCGCCGACAAGACGCACCTCGCGCATCAGCTCGAACTCAGCGCTGACGTGTACACCGCGAGAGTCTCCAACTTCCTCCGCTACAGCCCCTTCGTATTCCTGCGGGCCCGTGGTGGGAGGCTGCCGCACGACGACGCATCGCCCAGCGATCCGGCCGCTTGAAGGGGGGCACGGGCGAGCGCGGGGGCACTTGTTTCGGCCGGCCGCACACGTGCGACGAAGCTTCCTCGATGGCAACGGTCTACCTCACCACCACACAACCTCACCCGGACGGGTCGTGCGAGATCCTCCGCCAGTCCGCCGCGGGTGACTCGTTCGGTGAGCACCAGTTGTGGGAGGATCCGGAGACTGCGGACTTGATTCTGTTCGCGGAGAGCATTGATACCGGTTACTCGCTGGTGCACGCGCGGCGCCACTCGCTGGCACGCCGGCACGCCGAGAAGACGTTCGTCCAGTCCGAGCACGACCTTGCGATCCCCTTCCTGCCGGGCGTCTACACGTCGATGCCGGCGCGCTACTACACGCCGGCGCGGCATCGCACAGGATGCTACATCTGGCAGTACCCGAATCCGTTCGTCCGCCCGGGGCCCGTTCCGGAGAATCCGCACCTGTTCTCGTTCGCCGGGGACGTTCGCACCGCGCCGGCGCTGCGCGGGGCCGTCGTAGCGCTGCGGCACCCCGACGCGTCACTCGAGGACACGTCCACGCGCGTCACGCGAGCCTTCTACGGCAACGATGACGACTTCAAGCGGGAGTTCCAGTCGGGCTACGCCGAGCTACTGCGCGCCACACTCTTCCCGCTCTGCCCGCGCGGTGACGGGCCCTCCACCGTGCGGCTCTATGAGGTAATGAAGTCCGGCCGCGCGCCGGTCATCATCTCCGACTCGTGGGTCGCGCCGGTGGGGCCGGACTGGGATTCGTTCAGCATCAGGATTTCGGAGGGCGATGTGGGGCGCCTCCCAGCTCTCCTGGAGTCCTTCCGCGGTAAGGCCGATGCGATGGGAAGCCGCGCGCGAGAGGAGTGGGAGCAGTGGTTCTCGCCTGACGTGCTCTTCCACCGCACCGTCGAGGCCTGCCTCGACATCCAGCGCACGCGGAAGCGGCCGGAGCGCCTCCTGCGCCTCGGCGTCTGGCGACAGGTGCTCGCCCAGCCCTACTTCAAGATCTATTTGCGGGAGATGGCACTCGAGTGGGGTCCCACCAGCGCCTTGATCGCGTGGCGCGCGCAGCGCGCGCGCCCCGCCGCGGCTACGACGTGAGACTGATTGTCGCCTGGTGCCTCGCGCTCGCCGTCGCCGCGCCGGCCGGCGCGCAGACGGGCTCGCTGGTGATCATCGGCGGTGGCGACAGAGTGCCGGCGGTGCTCGACACCTTCGTCGCACTCGCGGGCAGGCATTCGGCGCATGTGCTCGTCGTCCCGTGGGCCAGCAGCGAACCCGACGACGCCGGCGCGACGCTGGCGCGACGCTTCGCGCGGCCGGCGTGGGCCGCGTGAGTGTGGCGCCGGCCGGCGACGCGGCACTTCCGCTACTCCGGGGCGCCACCGGCGTCTTCCTCGCCGGTGGCGACCAGGTGCGCCTGATGCGCGCCCTCCGCGGGACGCCGTTGCTCGCCGAACTGCGGCGCCGCCACGCCGACGGCGTCGTGGTCGGCGGCACCAGCGCCGGCGCGGCCGTGATGGGAGCGCTGATGATCACCGGCGACGACGCCGGCGCCAGCGGCGCGCCGTGGTCCACCATTCGCGCCGGCCGCGTGGTCGTCGTCGACGGACTTTCCCTCCTTGCGGGCGCTGTAGTGGATCAGCACTTCACCGCGCGACGCCGGCACAATCGCCTGCTGAGTGTCGTCCTGGAGCACCCGACGCTTGTAGGAGTCGGCATCGACGAGGAAACCGCCGTGGTGGTGGGGGCGGACGGCCGCCTCGGCGTCGTGGGCGACGGCGTGGTATCGATCTACGACGCCCGCCGCGCTCGCGACGTCGCGCCGGACTCCGACGGTGACCTCGCCGGCTATGGCGTCCGGCTACACCTCCTCACCGCCGGCCGCTGGTTCGATCCGGCGACGCCCGACTGAGCCCGGGCGGCACCGCGTCTGCGTCGCCATCTATCTTGCCGTGACGGCGGCGGGGCGGGGCGCGGCTGTACCAGCGCCCGACCCGCGGCCGTTCTGCAACACGTCCCCCATCCCAGGCCCGCCAAGCCCATGAGTTTCCGCTCCACCCCGCTCCGCGCGACGATGGCCCTCGCCGCCGTCGCCCTCCTTGCCGGCTGCGATACCAACAACGGAGGCGGCACGCTCCGTGACCTAGCCGGCACCTACGCGTTCGTCGAGCTGCGCTTCGTCCCCGCCGCCTCCGCCATCGCGCCGGCCGACGTGCTCTCTCTTCTCGACCCGGACCTGACCCGCGTCGAGGTCGACAGCGAGGGCCGAGCGTTCTTCTTCCTCCGTGAGCAGAGCACGTCCACGACTCGCATCGCCGAGACGGCCGTCACGGCGACGGCCTCGCGAGCCACGTTCCGCGCCATCACGGCTCCGGACGTGGATGCGATGCTGCGATACCTCCTTCCGTCGGTTCTACAGCTCTCGCACGACGGCGGCGTGACCGTGCTAAACGGCGAGCCGACCCTGCGCGTGAATCTGCAAGCGTTCGACCCACAGGCCTACCAGGGCCTGACAGACGTCGCGGGAACGCTGTTCGTCCGACTCGAGCGGCGCTAGGACGGCAGCAGGCGCACCGTGCTCGCGCGTCGCGTGTCCGCGGCTGCGCGGGAGAGCGGCACCGTCCAGCGCCGGCCGGCGCGTGTTAGCGGGAGGAAGTCGGCGAAGTGCGGGCTGTGCGGGTGACCGCTCTGCCCCAGCGCCGGAGTGAGGGTGAACGCGTCGGGGTCCGACCAGTCCATCACGAACCGCATACTCGGTCCGGTTGCGACGGCGAAAGTCGCTGTCTCGCGGTCCAGAATCGCGGAGCTCGCCGCGAGGGTCGAGGCGTCCCCCTCCCAGGGGAACGGCCCGCGCGTGAGTGAGAGCGCCCTGTCGATGAGATTGACGCGGGCCAGAGGATGGCGCACGGTAAGGGTCTGCGCCTCGCCCCACGGCCGGCCGCGCGCCGCGCCCATCGCTGACACGAAGGCGCGCGCCGAGATGTCGGCAGCGCCCTCGACGGCCGGCGTGCGCCGGTCGTCGATCAGGGACGCGATCGAGTCATCGAGGACGGCCTGTTGCAGGTCGAGGGCGCGTCGCCATCCGCCGGCGCCGAGCTCGTCCTCGAACAGTGCCGGCGTCATCTGGTGCCACCACAGGGAGAAAACGGTGGCGAGAGTATCGGAGGCGTCCATCGTGCCGTCCCACGCGCGCAGCGCCGCGCCGGCGCCGGCATCGCCGGCGCGCTCGGCGCCGGCCGCGGCGAGCGCTTTCCATCGACGCGCGAACTCGGACGAGAGGTCCAGCTGGAAGGCCTTCATCTCGTCGACGGTGCGGAGGCCCGGCGCCGACAGCAGCGCGGCTGCCCGCTCGATGCGATAGGGGTCGTAGTAACCGGGCAACTCGTACGGCCAGTTGGTCGGCGCCGGCCGGTTGTTGCACGAGGCCACCCACCCGGACGCCGGGTCGAGTGCGAACGGAGTCTCGGGCAACGGACGGTAGCCGCGCCAGGACTCGCCGGCCGCGGCGTCGCGCATCGCGAAAGCGGGAAAGGTGTCCGTGCGGATTGGGACGGGACTGCCGAGCTGGTACCCGATGTGGCCGTCCCGCGAAGAGAAGATCCAGTTCACGTCGAATGCTCCGAGCCCGGTGACCGCACGCCGGAACTGGTCGAACGTGCGGCTGCGGTGGAGCCGAAGCCCATTCTCGACAACTGACGTGGCGGGCAGGTCGAAGCCGGCCCAGTGGACCGCTATCGCCCCCAGCGAGTCGTGCGCGACGATCGGACCACGCGGCGTGATCTCGACCGCGACCGCGCGGGGCTCATCCTCCCCGTCGACGGCGATGCGCTCGGTGACGACCTCGACCGGCACCCATCCCTCGCCGTCGGCCACGCGTGTAGAGTCGTCGGGAGCGCGAGTCACGCGGAAGTAATCGGCCACGTCGACGGCAGCGACGGTGAAGCTCCAGGCGACGTGACCGTTGTGCCCCATGGCTACCATCGGCAGGCCCGGCGCGCTCACACCGACCAGGTCGGTCCCCTCCGCGGAGTGCAGGGCGACGGCGTACCAGAAGCCGGGCGCGGAGTCGATGGCGAGGTGGGGATCGGCGGCGTGGAGGGCGTGGCCCGTGGCCGAGCGCGCCGGCGCGACAGCCCAGGAGTTCGACGCCTCCGTCATGCGCGGGGGCGTCGGCAGCGCTCCCGTCGCGCCGGCGCGGCCCGCGCTGGCGGTCGAGCGCGGAAAGGCCGAGCGCAATGCGCGCGCGGCCTCCGGTCCTGCGGCGCGCGACAGCCGGTCGTAGATCGCGTCCTGGTCCGAGAGGTCGTGCGCGTACCACGTCTGGTACAGCGCCACCGTAGCCACGTCTTCGACGGTCCAGTGGCGCGGCGTGGTGCGGAGGATCGCGAACTCGGGCGGCAGCCTTCCGTCATCCGACCGCCGGTCGATCCACGCGTTGACGCCGGCCACGTACCGCTCGACCTCACGCCGGGCGGAGTCTCCGAGTGCCGGCGCCTCCGCGACCGCCTTCCGGCGGAAGCCCATCCGGCGCTGGGCGACGTCGGTCTCGAACGCCTCCGCGCCGAAGATCTCCGAGAGCTCGCCGGCCGCGAAACGGCGGACCAGCTCCATCTGGAAGAGGCGTTCGGAAGCGTGCAGCCACCCGAGCGCGAACACCATGTCGCCATCGGTTGCCGCCCACACGTGGGGCACGCCCATCGAGTCGAACCCGATCTCGACAGGAGCCTCGAGGCCGTCGACGGAGAGCTCGCCGGAGTAGTCCGCCACCGACCCCTGCAGATAGCTGCGAGCGCCCAGCGATCCGGCGGCGGCCAGCACGCCGGCGCCAAGCGCCGCGAACGCGACGAACCGGAGGGGGCGAAACATGCGAGAAGGTAGGACGGCTCCGGCCGGCCATTCCGCCCGCCCTAGAAGTCGAGTCGCAGCCGCACGTTGACCGTCCGAGGCGTCAGGCGCGTGGGGACGCCCTCGTAGAAACCCTGCCCGGAGTCGATGAAGGTATAGGCGATCGTGTTCGACTGGTCGAACACGTTCAGCACCTCGGCGGTCAGGCCGAGCCGCATGTCGCGGCCTCCTACGGTCCCCAGCGATGCCGACTTCGTCGCGCCCATGTCGAAGCGGAAGTACTCGGGGTAGCGCAGGGCGTTGCGGGGTCCGGGCGAGAAGATGGTGGCGCCGTCGAGCACGTTGTCCGGCGACGGTGGCGTGAAGGGCGTGCCGGTTCCGAAGAGGGCCCGCAGGTGGAGAGTCCAGGTATCGTCGCCCGGGATGTGGTCCTGGACGAACAGCGCGAAGTTGTGCCGGCGGTCCGTAGGGCGCGGGATGTACGAGCCGCCTCCGCGGCGCTCGAACGCTATCTGCTCGGCCGGCGTCGGGTTCTCGGGTGCGAAGAAGCGCTCGCGGGTGACGAGAAGCCCGTAGTTGAGCCAGCTCTCGAGGCCGGGCACGAACTCGCCGCGGAACTGGAGGTCCATTCCGTAGGCGTATCCCTCGGAGTCGTTCTCGCCCGAGTACAGCACGCGCGTGCCCTCGACCTCGTAGGAGATAAGGTCCGAGAGCTGCTTGTACCACGCCTCTCCACGGAGCGCGAAGCGCGTGCCCTGGAATAGGTGGTCGATGCCGACCACCCCTAGCGTGGCGCTCTGGCTGCGAAGGTCGCGGTTCAGCTCAGGCAGGGTTCTCGACGTGTCGACCACCGGCTCGCCGCGCAGCTCGCGGTACGTCGGCGCCTGGTAGTAGAGGCCGGCCGCTGCCGAGAGGGTCGTCCACTGATTCATCTGCCAGCGCGCGGAAGCGCGCGGCGAGAGTGTCCACTCGTCGGTAAGGTCGAAATGGTCCGCGCGGACGCCGGCGGTGACCACCAGAAGTCCTGGCCGGAAGATCTCGAAGGCGTCCTCGAGCCACAGTGCCTGCTGGCCGGTGCTGACCTCCTCTTGGTCATCGAGCGAGCCGGTGCGGACGAACCGCGGCAGGCCGAGCGTGTCCTGGCCCGCGATCTCGGTGAACTCATACAGCCGGTCGGTGAAGCGCAGCGAGCGGGCCTGCCAGCCGGCTTCGAGCGCGTGCGGGCCGGCAAGGAGGCGATAGCGCCCGCCGCCGGTGATCGTGCGGACGCTGATCTCGTTGTCCGCGACGTCACGCTGGCGCGCGGCGCCCTGCCGGAAGAGGTTCAGTGGGTCGTCGGGCGACTGATTCGGATCGCGAACGCGATACAGGGTGATCCCGCCGGAGACGTCGAAGCGTTCGACTTCCTCCGTGTCGAAGTACGACCCCTCGTGCTCAGCCAGGACGGGTCCGAGCCGGTTGGAGAGGCGGGCGCCGAGGAAACGCACGTCGTAGCCGTCCGTCTCCTGGCCGACGAACTGGAAGGCCACCGTGCGGATCTGGTCGGGGAAGATGCCGAACGTCGTGCGGCGCTGCTGGGGCTCGAACTCGAAGCGATGGCGCGCCAGCAGGCCCACGAGGCGTAGCGAGTGACCGTCCGATATCCGAAAGTCCATGAGTCCTTGCACGTCGCGGAACTCGGGTTCGTAGACGCCCTTGAGCTCCTGCGAGGCGAACAGTCGACCAGCGGTGGCGCGCCGCGTGGCCACGGCGAGTCCGACCCTGTCGTCAAGAAGCCCGGTCCGGATCACGGCGCCGGCGTCCAGCCCGGATGCGTAGATGCCCCCGCCAGGCGGGCCCTCGGGGCGTGCGTACGTCACGTCGAGGACGCTCGCCAGCTTGCCTCCGTAGCGCGCCGGGAACCCGCCGGCGTAGAGCGTTAGGCCGGAGGCGAGGTCCGCATTGATCAAGCCGAGGCCCTCCTGCTCGCCCTGCCGGGTCCGGAACGGGCGGTAGACCTCGAAGCCGTCGAGGAAGAACTGGTTCTCCGAGTAACCTCCGCCGCGGACGGAGTACGCGCTCGACAACTCGTTGCTGCTGGTGACGCCTGGAAGCACCTTCACCGACCGGATTGCGTCGTTGCCTATCGGGTCGGGGATGGCGCGGATGACCTCCGGCTGCAGCGTGAACACGCCTGCCTCCGCCTGCGCGGCGCGCTCGCCTTCCGCGGTCACTTCTTCGAACTCTTCCGTCGATAGCGCCAGGGCGACGTCGAGGGCCAGCACCTGGCCGCGGCGGACGTTCGCCTCCGCGGTGCGCGCCTGGAATCCGATTCCCGAGAAGCGGAGCGTGTACACCCCCTCAGGGATGCGGAGGTCATACCTGCCGTCGCCGCGGGCTGCGGTGCCGTAGTTGGTGGCCTCCCCGCGCCGCAGTACCAGCACGGTCGCGCCGGGGATGGCCGCGCCGGCGTCGGCGCCGTCGGCCTGGGTCACGCGTCCGACGATCTCACCCCAGGCCTGCGCGTCTGCCGGACCTGCCGCTATGAGGACGACCCCAAAGAGCCCGAGGACGGCGAGTGCGCGAAAAGGCATGTTGGGCTGCGAGCGTACGCGGAAGCTAAGGCGCTGCCACGCCGGCGCGTGGACGCGGTTCAGGCAAGTAATCCGACGATCCAGAGTTCAGAGAACGGCAGCACGAGCCCGTAGAGTGCGCCGGCCATTACCTGGCCGGTCGTGTGCGATCCGACCCTCACTCGCGCCCACATGAGGACGGGGATGAGCGGGAGGAGGGCGGCGACGTGACGAAGTTCGACTAACCCGTTGCGGTCGGCCGGTGCGAGAGGCCACGCCTCCGGGGCCACGCACGCCGCCACGAAGGCCAGCACCGAGCAGAATGAGGCCAGCGCGGTCACGTGGATCGAGATCTTCCACCGGAGGTTGATTAGCAGCATCACCGCCGTGTTGAGCGGCAGCAGGGCCGCGATGGCGACGATGAGGCCGGTCGATGCCTCGACGGACAGAGCCAGCACCGCCATGCCGACCAGGTAGCTGACAATTCCCATAAGAAAGGGCCTCGTCCGCTTGCCCCGCACGCGCACTTCCAGGCTCTCGGCCTCTCCGCGAAGCACCATGCTCGCCACGTAGGCGAGCGGTACGAGCATGAAGAAGACGGTGCTGACGCCGATGGTCCATGCGACCTCGCCGGCGGGCGCGCCTACGTGCGCACCGACCAGGCCGAACGAGATCGGCGGCAGGATCAGTGGATTGAGCAGGTACGAGATCGCGCTGGCCACGCGGTAGCCCCGCGTCCTCCGGTCCCTCGGCGGCCGATCGACGGGCCGCGTTTCGGCGTGCATCCGACTCAGTACGCCCTGGCGTACACCACTCGACCGGTGGACGGCCGCCCGGACACCGGGTCTGTGCCGGCCTCCTCGCTGCCGGGCACCTGGCCCGGGAAGGGAAGGCATCGAATGGTGGCGCGGGTTTCCTCCTTGATACGCGCCTCCGTGGCCTCGTCGCGGTCCCAGTGCGCGAGCGCGAACCCGCCGGCGTCGAGCGCCGACTTGAGGTCGTCGTAGCTGTCGACGACGTGCGTGTTGGCCTCGCGCAGCGCGCCGGCGCGCTCGAACAACGCGTGGTGAGCCGCCTCGAGTTCGGCGGTCACGGCGCCGGACAGTCCGTCGCGCGCGACGCTGGACTTCTCGCCCGAGTGCCGGCGCGCCAGCTCGACCACGCCGGCCGCCAGGTCCCGCGGCCCGACGGCGATGCGCAGGGGCACCCCCTGGACCTCGTACTCGGTGAACTTCCACCCCGGCCGGTACTGCTCGCGGGCGTCGACCTGCACGCGCACGCCAGCGCCGCGCAGCTCGGACGCGATGCCCTCCGAGGCGTCGACCACCGCGACCCGTTCCTCCTCCGTCTTCCAGATCGGGACGACTACCACCTGTGTGGGTGCGAGCCGTGGCGGCAGCACCAGGCCCCGGTCGTCGCCGTGGACCATCACGATGGCGCCGATAAGCCGGGTGGAAACCCCCCATGACGTCGCCCACACGTACTCGCGCTCGTTGTTCTGATTCTGGAACGTGCAGTTGAAGGCCCGGGCGAAATTCTGCCCCAGGAAGTGCGACGTGCCCGCCTGAAGGGCCTTGCCATCCTGCATCAGAGCCTCGATGCAGTAGGTGTCCTCGGCGCCTGCGAAGCGCTCCGACGGCGTCTTCGCTCCACGCAAGACCGGCACCGCCATCCACTCCTCGGCGAACGTGGCGTAGACGCCCAGCATCCTCTCGGTCTCCTCGCGCGCCTCAGTCTCCGTGGCGTGGGCCGTGTGGCCTTCCTGCCAGAGGAACTCCGACGTGCGGAGGAAGAGTCGGGTCCTCATCTCCCATCGGACCACGTTGGCCCACTGGTTTATCAGGATCGGCAGGTCGCGCCACGACTGGATCCAGCGCGAGTACGTGTCCCAGATGATGGTCTCCGACGTCGGGCGCACGACCAGCGGCTCGTCCAGCTTGCTCTCCGGATCAACGCCGAGCACGCCGTTCTCGTCGACCTTGAGGCGCGAGTGCGTGACCACGGCGCACTCCTTGGCGAAGCCCTCCACGTGCTGCGCCTCCCGGGCGAGGAAGCTTTGCGGGATGAACAACGGGAAGTACGCGTTTCGGTGGCCGGTCGCGCGGAACATGCCGTCGAGGGCGTCGCGCATACGCTCCCAGAGCTCGTACCCGTTCGGCGGCATGATCATCGCGCCGCGCACAGGCGAGTAGTCGGCAAGCTGCGCGGCGCGCACCACGTCGACGTACCACTGGGCGTAATCCTCCGATCGGGGTGTGATCTTCTCTGCCATGTGCGGCGTTGCGTGGCCTTCCGGCGACTAGGTTTGGAGGCCGCGAGGCGCGTGCACGTCGCGAACGCGCGGCGCACCACGACGAAATTCGGAGGGCCAACGGGGCGCGCGCGCGTTACCCTCCGGAACACTCCAGCGGCTTCCCGGGTGGGCGCCCGAAGATACCGCGCCCGCCCCCGCCACCTCCGCGGACGGCCCCTTCGCCGCATCGACCTATGCCAGAGCGCTCTGCCCCCCCATCCGCCCGCCGCGGCAACCGCATTTCCGTGCTCGCCGGCGTCGCGTTCGCCGTGTACGCCGCCGCGTCTTCGGGCTGCGTGACGCGCGAGATAGTCGTCGAGCGCGCGCCCGCGCCGGCGCAGACGCGCCCCGTGCAGGCGCCCGATGACGGCACTGCGCCGCGCGTCGGCCTCATGGGAGATCTCGCCGACCCGTTTGCGCCGGATTCCGAGCGAGTAGCCCTCGCGCCGCCTGTTGGCTGGAACGCCGACGAACCCGCGCCGACAGTGCGCTACTACAGCCAGTCCGGCGATTACGACCCCGACGCGGTAACCGTCAACCGGTACTACTACGGCGACGAGGGGACCACGTACCAGGACGCTCCGCAGACCTGGGGATCGGGCTACGACGACGCCTACTACGGCGGCTACTACGCCGACTACTACCGCTACGGGTACGTCCACTACCGGCCGGTGGTGTACAACTACTACCGTCCCTACTACGCCTACAGGCCGTATCGGCACTACGGCCGCCCGTTCTGGGCCTACGCCGGCCACGCCTACCGCGGCCCGTGGTACGCGTACCACGGCGGCTGGTACAGCGATCCGCACTACTGGGGGCCGTACCACTACGATCCCCCGTTCTTCGTCGTGGCGTCGTTCTACGACCCGTTCTACTACGGCGGCTGGTATGACTCGTTCTGCCTGCGGCCGTCTTTCGCCTTTGGGTGGGGCTCGTACCACGACTGGGGATCGTACTACGCCGGCTACAACCGCGGCTATCGCGACGGGTACTTCGGCGGGTATTACGACGGCGGCTACTACGACGGCGGCTACTACGGCGACGGGTACGGATACCGCGGCCGGCGCTACCACGAGGACGAGGCCGGCAATGGCGGCGACCGCGGGCCGCTGCGCCCGGTGCTTGTCGCCGAACACCCGCGACCGGTGCGCGTCGGGCTCGGCACACCTACGGCCGAGCGCGTCGAGCGCATAGCGCCCACGCGACCGACCCGCGCCGACGAGCGCACGCCGGCGCTCACGTCGCGCACGCCTACGCGTATCTCGCCGGCGGCGGAGGCTCCGCGCCCCGGACGGGTCGATCGGGCCGACGCCGAGGCTACGCCGGCGCGGCGTCCGCCGGATGCGCGTACGCCCCGCGCGGTAGACCAGGTCCGCCCCCCGCGTGGTGCACGCGAGGCGTCGCCGGACGTGGACGACCCGCGCCTGCATTGGGTCACGCCGCGACCGACGCCGCAGTCGCCGGCGGAGACGCGCGAGGAGCCTGCGCGCCGGCCGCGGTATTACCCGACGCCGCGGACGGCACGGCAGCCGCCGCCGCCGGACCGCCCGCGCTACAGCACGCCGCCGCCGCGCGAGGAGGCGCCGCGCTACACGCCGCCGCCGCGGCACGACTCTCCGCGCTACGCACCGCCCTCGCGGGAGGAGCCTGCGCGCCAGAGTCCGCCCCCGCGTGAGGAGGCGCCGCGCTACACGCCGCCTCCGCGCGAGGAGGCTCCGCGCTACAGTCCTCCGCCGCGGGAGGAGCGTCGCGCCGACCCGCCGCGCCAGGAGCGCCAGGCGGAGCCGCGCCGGAGTGAGTCTCGCGACAGCGGATCACGCGGTGGGGACGACGACCGCGGCGGTCGCCCGCGTCGCTGATCCGGGCTGAACCCCCCGGCCGGAGGCCCGTCGCGTTCCAAAGCGGCGGGCCTCCGCCTGTTCACCGGCCTGTCACCGCGCGGCGTCGCGCGCGGGGACAGGGGCCTGCATCAGCCGGCCGCCGGCGAGTGCCGGCAGGGGTGCCCGCCGTGTCGCCGGCTCGCGCGCGACCCACCGCGCCAGGCCCGCCGACACAGCCAGCAGCCCGACGATTCCCATGGCCGCGCCGGCCCGCGACGTGAAGGTGGCCGCCTGCAGGGCCATGATCGCGATGGCGCCCGGGATGGAGCCCACCAGCGGGCCGAACCGCTCCGCCGCGCTGTACCGGTCCGACCGTCGCGCAAACGGCGGGCGCGAGTAGCAGAGCGCCTGTATACGGGTGGCCAGCAGCGCCACGGCGTACCAGAAGCCGGCGTGAAGGACGGCATCCACGAACGGCATCCGAACGGTAAGCGCCAAACCGAGGGCGACGTGCAGTGGCACGAGGATGCGGTACGCCAGGGCCTGCTGCGCGCCAAGCTGAAGGACACGCGGCCTCGAGCCCGGCAGCGAGCCGAAGACCCACGCGGCCTCGGCGTGGTCCGAGAACTGCAGCGTCTGAACCAGCGACTGGCCCGCGAAAAGGAGGACTACTAGCAGCGACAAGTGCAGGCGCGTGTCCTCGAGAAACATCGCGTTGTGCGCACCATGCTCGAAGAGGCTCTCGAGTCCGCCGGTAAGGGCGCCAAACACCGCGAAGCCGAGCGGAAGCGCGGCAGCCGGCCAGAGGCGGCCGCGAACGAGGCGATCGTCGCGGAAGGCGGCCCGGGCGAAGCCGTAGGCCGCGCGGGCCGCCGGCCCCGCGAGGAGACGGCGCTCCCAGCCGGCGAAAACCTGCCGTGCGCGCGCGCGTCGCTCGGAGCGTGCCTCGGCGGAGGCCATGCGCTCCAGGAGCTGGAAGTAGCGCGACGGAAAAAAGCCGGCGTAGGCGCCGAGAAGCAAGCCGGTCGTACCGACCAACAGCGATAGGCCGACCGTAGTGCGGCCGCGGAGGGCGTCGGCCATCCATGCCGCCGGCCACCACGCGGCGTCGCCGGCCCCGCGGTCAGCTCCAATCCACTGGTAGCCCAGGACGAGGGCCGCGATGAGGACAGTCCGCGCCGTGCCCACGGCGCCGCGTAGCGCGGCCGGCGGAAGGACCAGCGTGGTGATCCACAAGGCCGCCATGGCGGCGGCGGCCGTCCAGAGCATCCCGGCGGTGACGAGCGACGACACCGACAGTCCGGCCTGCATGCCGTGGTTCAATGAGACGTGCACGCCGATGGGCAGCGCTACGGCAAGCGCCATGAGGACGAAGTAGAACGCGAGTCCGACGAGCCGGGCCGCGTAGAACTCGTGTTCCGTGGCGGGCAGGGTCATCAGCCAGCGGTTCTCCTTAGGCCGGCCCATCAACTCGTCATACGAGCCGGCGACGCCGAAAGCGGCGAGCACCATCCCGAACGAGCCGCCGACGAACATCATCGCCTCCGAGCTGTCGCCGCCGACGCTTACGGCGAGAAGGAGGCCCGAGAAGCCGTACGCCAGCGACGTCATGCCGACACGCGACGCCGCGAAGCGTCGCGTCTGCGGATGCCGCAGGTCGAGGCGCAGCTGCGCGCCGGCGAGGGTGGCGATGGGGGACGACAAGGGAAGAGTGTAGGGCTACCTGGTTTCGCGCGTCAGTTGGCGCCCGCTGGCTGGCCGGCGCCGGCCGCGCGGGCGGAGTCCTCGCGCTGCCTGCGGATTAGCGTCTGCTCCGTTATAAACGCGCTCCATCTGCGCGCGGCCGCGGCGTGCTCCGCGCCCGTGCGCGTAAACGTGTGACCGCCAGTACCGTCGGCCACGAAGAAGAGGTAGTCGTGTCGCTCGCTGGTCAGCACGGCGTCGATCGACTCGTCCGACGGGTTCGTGATCGGGCCTGGCGGCAGGCCGTCGATCAGGTAGGTGTTATAGGCGGAGGGCGTCCGGTAGTCGCGGAGCATCAGCCGGCGCATCGGACCGCCGTCGGCCGCCATGAGCGCGAACTGCACGGTGGGATCCGCCTGCAACCGCATTCGGCCGGGCGGGGTGCGCCCGAGGAGCCGATTCAGGTAAACACCTGCAATGCGCCGGCGCTCTTCCGGCTTCCGTGCCTCCCACTCCACTATCGATGCCATCGTGACGACTTCGTCCGGCGTCAGGCCGAGGGCAGCCGCCTGTGCCTCTCGTTCATCCGTCCACAACAGCTCGTGCCAGCCGTGAATGCGCGAAATGGCGCGTCGGGCGTCGGTCGTCCACAGCACGTCGTACGTGTTGGCCCGCATGCGGCCGAAGAGATGCGCGGTGTCCGTGCCCAGCTGCTGCGCGAGCTCAGAATCGCCGAGCGCCGCGACCACCTCCGAGGAGTCGGTACCGAGCTGGTTGCGGAGAATGCGCCCCAGGCGTGCCGGCGTGAGGCCGGGTGGGATGGTGATGCGGATGGGATCCTGCAGTCCCTTTCGGATGCGGTCGAGCATCCGCCAGTTGCTCGCTCCGGCCGGCACGAGGTAGTGGCCGGTCTTGACCTGGTCGCGCCACCCGGTGACCGAGCCGAAGAAGCGCATCGTCGCACGCGACCCCAGGATGCCGGCCGACTCGAGCGAGTCCATCGCCGCGTCGAAGTCCGTCCCCGGAGGGAGACGCACGCCGCGGGGGTCATCGTAAGCCTCGGTGTTCGGCCCGAAGGCCGTCCAGAGGCCGGCGGCGCCGACGAGCACGACGATGGTGGAGAGGATGATGAGCGTGCGCCGGAGGGGGGACATGCGCGGGGTGCTGTGCGGGATGGCCTGCACGACCCGCGCCGGCCGGGCCGAATTGATATTAGTGGGGTGAATTGTCGCGCCGCCGGCGCCGCGACCAGCGCCAGGCCGTGCCGATCAGCCCGAGCCGTCGCCCGAGGGCGGCGGGCGCTGCGCGCGACTGTCCACGGTGCAAACGGTGTGGATGCCGCCGCGGACGTTGTAGTCGGTCGTGATGACGAGGTACTCCGCGTCGGCGAGGTGCCGGCTGACGTCCTCGAACATGAGCGCCGTGATGTCCTCTTGCGCCGCGCCGACGTTGCGCCACGAAAGGAGGTAGTACTTGAGGCTCTTGAGCTCCACGAGCCAGGAGCCGGGGACGTACTCGATGCGGACGGTGCCGAAGTCCGGCAGCCCGGAGAAGGGGCACAGCGCGCTGAACTCGCCGGGCTCCGTCTCGTAGCTGACGACCTGCCGAGCGTCGTGCCGGTAGGGGATTCTGTTCACCTCCTGCTGCCGCGACTCGGGTGGCAGGAAGAGCAGGATTCTGCCCTCCGGGCGGACGCCCATGCGGGCCATGTTGTCGAGCGACTCGCGCGTGTGCCTCAGCGCCGCTTCCTGCAGGGCGTCGAGCTTGTCGGCGAGGTGGCGGTCTTCAGTGTCCATCGGGCGTCGGCGGGGCGCGGCGGAGCATAACGCGCCGGCGCCGCAGGCGTTCGCGGGTGATGATCTTGGCTTCTGCCGTCGCTTCGTTGCTCGCTCGTTGCTCATGGCTCGGCTCCTTGCTCGATGCGTACTCGCCGCCCCCGCCTGTTTGAGCGCTGACAACTGATGGCTGATCGCCCCCCACCATGCCCGCCACTCTCGTCCTCCTCTCCGGGGGGCAGGATTCCTCCACCTGCCTCTTCTGGGCCGCACGCGCGTTCGAGCGCGTCGAGGCCCTCGGGTTCGACTACGGGCAGCGCCACGAAGTCGAGCTGCGCCAGGCCGCCGTGGTCGCCGGTATCGCGGGCGCGCCATTTACCGTGCTCCGTCTCCGCGACAGCCTCGGGGTGAGCGTCGCCGGCGCCACCGCGCTCATCGGCGCCGGCGACGTGTCCGCGCCGCACGCGCTCGCCCCGGAGCTGCCCGCGTCGTTCGTCCCGGGCCGTAACGCCGTCTTCCTCGCGCACGCCGCCGCGTTCGCGTTCGCCCGCGGCATCAGCGACGTCGTCTTCGGCGCGTCGCAGACGGACTACTCCGGATACCCGGACTGCCGCGAGGAATTCGTCGACGCGACAGCACGCTCGCTCGGCCTCGCGCTGGACTCCGACCTCCGCATCCACACACCGCTGATGCACCTGTCGAAGGCGGAGACGTGGAGGCTGGCGGCCGAGCTCGGCGTAGTAGACACGATAGTCGAGCACACGCACACGGACTACAACGGCGATCGCTCGGAACGCCACCCCTGGGGCTACGGCCGCCTCGACAACCCCGCGTCGATCCTCCGCGCCAGGGGCTGGGAGGAGGCGAGGGACAGAGGGTGGGTTTAGGGAGTCGAGGGAGTCGAGGGAGTTCATACTGTCTACCGTCTGCTGTCTACCGTCTACCGTCCCCGGCCCCATGTCCCGCGCCCACTACCTCGTCCGCTCCATCTGGCGAACCGTCCAGGGGGAGGGCGCGTGGGCGGGACGGCCGGCGGTGTTCGTCCGCTTCGCGGCGTGCAACCTGTGGAGCGGCGAGGAGGCGGACCGCCGGCGCGACGCGGATCGACACGGGGCGACGTGCCCGCTGTGGTGCGACACCGACTTCCGCGCGGCCGGCGCGGCCCGGCTCTCGGCCGGCGAAGTCGTGGCGCAAGCCCTCGCCGTCGCGGGCAACGTGCGCTTCGCGGTGCTCACCGGCGGCGAGCCGCTGCTACAGGCCGACGCGCCCCTCATCGCCGCCCTGCGCGACGCCGGCTTCTTCGTCGCCTGTGAGACCAACGGCACCGTCACGCTCGCCGGCGCGTTCGGCAGTGCCGGCGCGGGGCCGGACTGGGTCGTCTGCTCGCCGAAGCTGCCCGAGGACCGGATCGTGCTCGAGGCGATGGACGAGCTGAAGCTGGTAGTGCCCGACCACCGGCCCGAGGCCTCCGCCGGCCTGCTCGAGCGCGTGCGAACCCACGCCCTGGCCGGCGCTGACACGCGTTTCCTCTGGGTCCAGCCCGAGGACGGCCCCCGCGCCGGCGCGGCCACCGAACTAGCAGTCGAACTCGCCCTCGCCGACCCACGCTGGCGCGTCAGCGTGCAGACGCACAAGGTGCTGGGGGTGGAGTAGGGTCGGGTACCGGGTATAACTAGTATATGGTATATGGTATATGGTATATGGTATATGGTATATGGTGTACGGTGAATGGTGTATTGATAGGTCGCCTGTGAGCCATATACGAGATACCATATACCATATACCATATACCATTACCATGTACCATCTCACAGCTTCAGCGCCGGCTCTGCCTGCAGCGTCAGGGGGCTCTCGTGGCCGGCCGCTAGCTTGAACGCGGCCGTCACCGCGATCATCGCCGCGTTGTCGACGGAGTAGGGAAGCGCCGGCACGAAGAGAGAGAACCCATCCGTGTCGGCCGTTTGCTGGGCGGCCGCGCGGAGGCCGGAGTTGGCCGCGACGCCGCCCACGACGGCCACGGCGTTGACGCCGGTTTCGCGCACGGCGTCCCGCAGCGCGCCTACGAGGGCATCGACTACCGCCCGCTGGAACGAAGCTGCCAGGTCGCTCAGGTGCCTGGCGAGCAGAGAATCGCGCTCGGTGGGGGAGAGCGCCTCCAGGAAGTAGCGGACCGACGTCTTGATGCCGCTGAAGGAGAAGTCGTACCCCGCGAGCCGAGGGGACGGGAATCGGTGGAACGTGGCGTCGCCACCGGCGGCGATGCGGTCGATTTCGGGCCCCCCGGGATAGCCGAGGCCCATCAGCCGCGCGGCCTTGTCGAACGCCTCGCCGGCCGCGTCGTCACGCGTTCGCCCGAGTGTCGTGTGGCGGAATCCCTCCTCAACCAGCACGAGCTGGGTGTGGCCGCCCGACACCGTCAGGCACAGGTACGGGAAAGCGGGGTGGGGTTCGTCGATGAACACCGAGTACACGTGCCCCTCCAGGTGATTGACGCCGACGAACGGCAGCTCCAGGCCGAGTGCCAGGGCCTTCGAGAACGAGAGGCCGACCAGCAGGCTGCCGGCGAGTCCCGGCCCGTAGGTCGCGGCCACCGCGGTGAGGTCGTCCCTCGCCACGCCGGCCTCCGCGAGCGCGGCGTCGACCGTCGGTACGATCAGCACCTGGTGCGCGCGGCTGGCGAGCTCCGGCACGATCCCGCCGAACCAGGCGTGCACGCGTTGCGACGCCACGACGCTCGAGGCCACGCGTCCGCCGGCGTACACCGCGGCGGCGGTGTCGTCGCACGAGGTCTCGATCGCCAGCAGGGTCGTTCCGGTCGACGTCATCTGTGTGGACGCGGCGGCTATGTTCGCGGATTCCCGCCACGGCCGGTCCTAGCCGATGACCGGACCGTCGAGGCGGTCCGGTAGTTTCGTCTGATTCCGCGCCCTGAGTGATGTCCGACGCCGAGCGACCTGACCGCAACGCCCCGCCGGCCGCGTTCGCAGCCGGCGCGTTGGTCTCCTCGGAGGGGGAGTACGAGGCTCGGTACAGGCGGTCGGTCGAGAATCCGGAAGGCTTCTGGCGGGAGGAAGCGGCGCGGCTGGACTGGTTTCGGCCGTTCGAGCGCGTTCGCGATGCCTCCTTCGATCCCGACGACGTCCACATCCGGTGGTACGCCGGCGGGCAGACCAACCTCTGCCACAACGCGGTCGACCGGCACGTCGCCTCCGGCGCTGGCGACCGCGTCGCCTTCATCGTCGAGCCGGACGAGCCCGGCGAGCCGGCGCGGGCGATCACGTACGCGGACGTCCTGCGGGAGGTCAAGTGCTGGGCGGCCGTCCTTCTTTCCAACGGCGTGTCGCGCGGCGACAGGGTCACCGTCTACCTGCCGCTCGTCCCGGAGGCCGCCTACGCGATGCTGGCATGCGCGCGGATTGGCGCTATCCACTCCGTTGTATTCGGCGGCTTCAGCCCGGACTCCCTCGCCGACCGCATCCTCGACGCAGCCAGCGACATAGTGATCACAGCCGACGAGGGCCGGCGCGGCGGCCGGCGCGTCCCGCTGAAGGCCAACGTCGACGTGGCGCTGGAGCGCTGCCCCGGCGTGCGCCGCGTGTTCGTCGTCCGCCACACCGGCGCGAATGTGCCCTGGACCGCGGGCCGCGACTCCTGGATGCACGACGCCATCGGGCGGCTGGGCACCGACCAGCCCGACGTGCCCTGCGAGGCGATGGACGCGGAGGATCCGCTGTTCATTCTCTACACGTCAGGATCGACGGGCAAGCCCAAGGGCGTCCTCCACACCACCGCCGGCTACGGCGTCTTTGCGAGCATCACCCACGAGCTAGTGTTCGACCTGAAGGCCGACAGCGACGTCTTCTGGTGCACCGCCGACGTTGGCTGGATTACCGGGCACACCTACGTCGTGTACGGTCCGATGATCAACGGCGCCACGCAGGTTCTGTTCGAGGGCATCCCGACGTACCCCGACGCCGGCCGGTTCTGGGACATCGTCGACAGGCACGGGGTGACGCTCTTCTACACCGCGCCCACGGCCATTCGCGCGCTCATGGCGCAGGGGGAGGCCTTCGTGAAGCGGGCCAGCCGCGCGAGCCTCCGTCTCCTCGGCACGGTGGGCGAGCCGATCAACCCGGAAGCATGGCGCTGGTACTCGGAGGTGGTCGGCGACGGGCGCTGCCCCGTAGTCGACACGTGGTGGCAGACGGAAACCGGCGGCATCATGATCGTCGGATTGCCCGGCGCGGTCGCGCAGAAGCCTGGCTCCGCCGGCAAGCCGTTCTTCGGCATCGTCCCGGATGTGCTCGACGGTGTCGGCAACGTATTGGAGGGAGAGGCAACAGGCGTGCTCGCGCTCTCACAGTCCTGGCCGGGGCAGGCGCGAACGGTGTACCGCAACCACGCGCGCTTCGCCAGCACCTACTTCTCGCAGTTCCCGGGTCGCTACTTCACGGGCGACGGCTGCCGGCGCGATGCCGACGGCTACTACTGGATCACGGGGCGCGTGGACGACGTGATCAACGTGTCCGGCCACCGGCTAGGCACCGCCGAGGTGGAGAGCGCCCTGGTCCTGCACCACGCCGTCGCGGAGGCCGCGGTCGTCGGCTACCCGCACGACCTGAAGGGACAGGGCATCTACGCCTACGTGACCCTGAAGGCCGACGCCGAACCGACGGAGGAACTCCGCCTCGAGCTCGTGCAGCACGTCCGGCACGTGATCGGTCCCATCGCTACGCCCGACGCGGTCCAGTTCGCGCCGGCGCTGCCGAAGACGCGGTCCGGCAAGATCATGCGCCGCATCTTGCGCAAGATCGCGGAGGACGATCCGTCGAACCTGGGCGACACCAGCACATTGGCCGACCCCGGCGTGGTGTCGGACCTCGTGGCCAATCGGATGAACAGGGAGCGGTAGCCGCGGCATGCCCCACGCCTCCGCCGCGCCGGCCCGCGCCGGCGCATCCGCGCCCGTCCTCTTCTTCCTGGCGACGTTCATCTGGGGTACGACCTGGCTGGCGATCAAATTCCAGCTCGGCGCGGTGGCGCCGGAGGTCTCGGTGGGTTGGCGCTTCGCGCTGGCGTCGGCCCTGCTGCTCGCTTGGAGCGGCGCCCGCGGCCTACCCCTCCGCTTCGGGTTGAGGGATCACGCCGACTTCGCTGTGCTGGGCCTGCTGCTTTTCGGCGTCAACTACGTCCTCGTGTACCTGGCCGAACAGTACCTCACCTCGGGCCTCGTCGCCGTCCTGTTCTCGTCGCTGGTGTTCTGGAACCTCGCCGGCGCCCGGATCTTCTTCGGCACGCCCGCGCCGCCGGCTGTGCTGGTAGGCGCCGTCGTCGGCGTGGCCGGCGTCGTCCTCCTCTTCTGGCCGGAACTGGCGAGTGTGCGCGGCAATGCCGGCGCCGGGCTGGGCGTCGCATATGCGGTCGTCAGCACGCTCATCGCGTCGGCCGGTAACCTCTGGTCGCAGCGCGTCTTCGGTCAGGGGAGACCCGTGGTGCAGGGGACCGGCTTCGCAATGGGCTACGCGGCCCTCGGGGTCCTCACCTGGTGCGCCGTCCGCGGCCTCACGTTCACGTTCGATACGGGCTGGCCCTACGTCCTCTCGCTGATCTACCTGGCGCTCTTCGGCTCGGTGGTGGCCTTCGTGGCCTACCTCACGCTGCTGCAGCGCATCGGGGCCGGCCGCGCCGGCTACACGGCCGCCGTGATCCCGGTGGTGGCCATGCTCGCGTCGACGCTGTTCGAGGGCTACCGGTGGACGGGCTCCTCCGCTGCGGGCATGGTGCTCGTACTGATCGGGACGGTACTGGTGCTGCGGGCTAAGGAGCGGGCGGCGGCGCCGGCGGGCGTTGAGCGCGGTGCGGCTGCAGGAGGGCCCCCGGCGGCCATCGTCGGCGACTGACGCGGATACGTTCGGGCGCGCTGGCGCCTCGCCGGACTCTCTGCGGGCACCAATCGCTTCGCCCGTCGCGTTGGCGCCGCTCCTGAATTCGACCGCAAGCCCCGGGTCGCCCCTGCCGGCTACGTGGCGGGCTCCTTCCGAAGTGAGAGGTATGCCAGCACAAGGCACACGCCGCCGCCGACGAGCGGCCAGATACCGCCGAGGTGAAGCAGGGTGTCCAACCGGAAGCCGTTCCCCTCGGAGGCGCCCATCATGAAGGCAAACCCGATCGCGCCGATCGCGGCGACCAGGAACACGAAACCGAAGAACCTCTTCATGGCGGGGCGGATGGTGCGGCGCTGAGGATACACCGCGCCCACCGATCCTCGGGTCTTCGCGGCGGCGGCCACGCGTACGCAGGAAGTAGCTTATCTGGACTGGATCCGGATAGACGCTGCGCCCCCTCATCGCCCTTCTCGCGCTCGCGGCGGCGCCGCCTGCCGCGCAGCCGACCACCGCCTACTCGGGCGTCACGCGGGTCCACTACGTCGCTTCCGTTGAGCAGGAGTGGGAGTACGCGCCCGCGGGGCGCGACCTGATGATGGGCCACGACTTCACGGCCGCCGAGAGCACGTGGGTGGCGCGCGGGCCGCACCGGATCGGATCCCGGTACCTCAAGGCGCGCTACGTCGCCTACACGGACTCGACGTTCACAACGCCGACGCCGGCCTCGCCGGAGTGGGAGCACCTGGGAATCGTCGGCCCGGTCATCCGCGCCGAGGTGGGCGACTCTATCCGCGTCGTGTTTCGCAACCTCGCGTCGCTCCCCCTCACGATCCACCCGCACGGGGTCTTCTACGACAAAGCCAACGAGGGCGCGATGACGCTCGACGGGTCGTCGCCGCGAGAGATGCTCGACGACCACGTGCCGCCCGGTGGGACGTACACGTACCGCTGGTTCGTCCCGGAGCGCGCCGGCCCCGGCCCCGCCGACCCGAGCTCGGTGGCGTGGCTCTACCACTCGCACGTCGACCCGGCGGCCGATACCAACGCCGGCCTGGTGGGAGCCATCGTCGTCACCCGCGCCGGCGCCGCGCGCCCCGACGGCGCCCCGGCCGACGTCGACCGCGAGTTCGTCGCTCTGTTCACGGTGATGGACGAGAACGTGAGCCCCTACCTCGCGGAGAACGTGCGCCGCTTCGCCGGCGACCCCGCCCAGGTGGACACTGCCGACGACGACTTCGTGGAGTCCAACCTGATGCACGTAATCAACGGCTACGTGTTCGGCAGCCTTCCGCTGCTGACCATGTCGCGCGGCGAGCGGGTGCGGTGGTACCTGCTGGCCCTCGGCACGGAGGTGGACCTGCACACGCCACACTGGCACGGCAATGTGGTGCTCCACGCCGGCCGGCGCGTCGACGTGGTGCCACTAATGCCCGCCGAGTCGCGCGTCGCCGACATGGTGCCCGACAGCGCGGGCATCTGGATGTTTCATTGCCACGTGAACGACCACGCAAGCGCCGGGATGACGGGGAGGTACGAGGTGAGGGGATCTGGGATGGGGGATTAGGGATTGGTGTGATCGAGATGGGGGAAGCGGGATGGGTGATGGGTGATGGGTCATGGATTCCGGGTCGTCGGTGCCCGTGCCCGGATCGCCTCGGATCCACTGCCCACTGCCGACCGCCTACCCCAGACCGACCAACCCCGCCAGCGCCTCATCGCGCAGCACCAGGTGCTCCTCGCGGCGGAGTGCGGACGGCTCGGCGGCGCGGAGGGAGCAGTCGGGAATGCCGCAACGCTCGCACGTCAGGCCGACCGGCACACGCAGCAGGGCGGGATCGTCGAGGAAGCCCACCACGCTGCGCGCGGTGTCGTCGATGCGCACGCCCAGCATCACGGCAGCGATTCCGGGCTGCAACGCGAGGGGCCGCGCAGCTGCCAGGGTGAAGAACTCGGCCCCGTCCGCGACGAAGGAGGCGCGCTGCGCCTGCACCGCCGGCCCGGCGGCGCCGGCCGAAACGGCGCGCGCCGCCGCCATCGCGACCCAGCGCCGGCAGTAGTGCTCCCCGGGATCCACGCCGTGCGGGACCGGGACGTGGCTCATGTTGAACGCCTTCGTGAGGTGGAAGGCGTCCGCGCCGGCCGGCGCGTGGAAGCGGAGGAAGAACAGTTCCGACAGACCGAAGGCGGCCGGCAGGCGCTCCGTCAGGCGGTAGAACAGCATCTCCGTCGTCGCGCCGTAGCGCCCGAGCGCCTCGGTGAACGCGCCGGCGCTCCACGCCGGACGGCGGAGAAACGCCCGCAGGTCCGCGTCGAACGCCTCCGAGGGGATGAGGAGCGCGCCGGCGAAGTACGACGCCCGGAAATTGGCCAGCACCTGCTCGAAAGAGGTGACGCGCATCCAAGACGAGGTGGTAGGGCGCTCCGTCACGCCCAGCGCGCGGAAGCCGAGTTCGCGGGCGTACAGGAACGCTAGCTGCTCGCCGCGCAGCGTGCCGTTGACGTAGAGCGTCGGGCTCCGACCGGGCACGTACACCGACCGGAGGTCGTGCAGCGCCGGGTGCGCCGGCAACGTCGTGTCGTCGACCAGGTATCCGTGCCTCTCCACTAGCAGCCGCCGAAGGGTCTGCGCGTCGATGTTGGAGCCGGCATCGAGGCCCGCCTCCGCGCGGAAGGCGTCGGCCGCCCGCTCGAGCTCCGGGAAGTGGTTCGCGTGCATCTGCTGGTAGGCCCGCAGCGCGGCGAACAGGAAGTGCTCCACCCGGGCGTCGTACGCGCGCCCTACCTCGAGGAAGGCGCGGAGCATCGCGCCGGCGCGCTCGGGCACGCCGGCCATCAGGGCGACCACGTCCTGCCTCCCGACGCCGAATAGCTCGAAGGGAAACGCCCGGAGGAACGGGCTCGTGATGGCGGCGCGCAGGTCCTCCAGCGGCTTCTCGACCTTGAGCGAGACGAGGTCGTCGTACGGCACGCCGAGCGCGGCGGCGAGGTCCACCATGCGCCCTGGCTTCGGGTACTTGGCCCCCTTCTCGATCTCCGACAGGTAGGAGACGGAGAGGCCGGCGCGGCGCGCGACGGCGCCCAGGGTGAGCCCGCGCTCCTGGCGGAGGCTCCTGAGCTTGACGCCGAGGACCAGGCGTAGTGGCTCGGGCTGGGTTGCCATCGATCGGCGGTTCGCTGGCAGCGAAGCTAGATGAATTGCGCCCGGGACCTGCGGATTTACTCTGCCAGCGAACTTTCGCTAAACGACTTTGGCGGGCAAGCACTCTCCGCCGTGACGTTCACTCCTGTTACCCTGGCCCATGGCGTCGACATCCACGACGGCGCGCTCACGCCGGCGGCGGAGCGCATCCTGTCGCCCGAAGCCATCGCGCTGGTCGCGCGCCTGCACCGCGCGCTGGCCGCCGGCCGCGACGGCCTGCTCGCCGACCGCGCGCGCCGGCAGGCCGAGTGGGACGCCGGCGCCGCGCCGGGCTACCTCCCCGCCGGTGCGTTGCCCGAGGCCCGCGGCGAATGGCGCGTCGCCGACCTGCCCGCGGACATGCGCCGGCGCCGCGTCGAGATCACCGGGCCGGCGTCCGACGCCCGCATGGTCATCAACATGCTCAGCCGCGGCGCCGACGGCGCGCGGGCCGACGCCGCGATGATCGACTTCGAGGACGCGATGAAGCCGTCCTGGGCCAACGTCGTTGCCGGCGTCGAGAACATCATAGCCGCCGCCGAAGGCTCGCTCGAGGCGGTGCGCTTCGGGCCCTCGGGCGAGATCGAGAAGCGCTACCGACTCGATCCGGACGACATGCCTCTGATGATGGTGCGGGTCCGCGGCCTCCACCTCGACGAGGCGAACCTCCGCGTTGACGGCGAGCCGGTGTCGGCCGGCCTGTTCGACCTCGTGATGGTCGCCTGCCACGCGGCCCGCGCGCTCGTCGCGCGGGGCAAGACGCCGGCCTTCTACGTGCCGAAGGTGGAGCACCACCTGGAGGCCCGGTGGTGGGATCGCCTGTTCAGTCTGCTCGAGTCGGAGGTGCAGCTGGAGTTGGGCACCCTCCGCGCGACGTTCCTGATCGAGACGTTGCCGGCAGCCTTCCAGGTCGAAGAGATCCTTTACGAGCTCCGCGCCCACGCCGCCGCGCTCAATGTCGGGCGCTGGGACAAGATCTTCTCCGACATCAAGTGCCTCCGCGCGCATCCCGACAGGGTGCTGGCCGATCGCGCGTCGATCGGCCTCAATCGGTCCTGGATGCTCGCGTACGCCCGGCAGCTCATCCAGGTGTGTCACGCCCATGGAGCGCTGGCGATCGGAGGGATGGCTGCCTTTACGCCGGGGCGCGATGCAGACCTCCGGCAGCAGCAGACGGCGAGGGTCGTGACCGACAAGGAGCTCGAGGCCTCCATGGGCCACGACGGATGCTGGGTATCCCATCCCTACTTCATCGGGCCGGCCATGGAGCCCTTCGCGCGGACGCTCGCCGGCCGCGACAACCAGCTCGACGTCATCCCGGATGCGCCGGCGCGGCCCGACCTCCTGCCGGAGTCATCCGGCCCGCGCACGCTCGACGGCCTGCGCACCAACGTGCGCGTCGGCATCGCGTACCTGCGCGGCTGGAACGACGACCTCGGATGCGTGGCGTGGGACAACCTCATGGAGGATCTCGCGACCCTCGAGATCTCGCGCGTCCAGGTCGGCCAATGGCTCCGGCACGGCGTCGTCCTCGACGACGGCGCGCGGGTGGACCGGCCGCTCGTCGCGCGAGTCTTCGACGAGGAGCTAGCCCGGATCCTGGACGAGGTCCCTGCGGACGAGCACGACGCCTACCGCCGCGCCGCGCGCGACGCCCGATCGGTTTTCCTCGAGGACGACACCCGCCCCTTCCTGACCACCATATCCGAGCTCGCAACGGCCCTCGCGCCGTCGGTCCCGGCCTGACCCTTCCCCTTCGCCCGAACGACAATGGAACTGCCCCGCGATCCCCGTGCCCTTGCTGCCACCGCCCTCGAGCAGGACTGGGCCTCGAATCCGCGCTGGAGAAACGTGCGCCGAGACTACAGCGCGGCGGATGTCGTCGGCCTGCGCGGCTCGTACGAGATCGAGCAATCGGTCGCGCGGCACGGCGCGTCTCGCCTGTGGGACCTGCTTCACGACGGCGGCTACGTGCACGCGCTCGGCGCGATGACGGGTGGCCAAGCGGTCCAGCAAGTAGCGGCCGGCCTGAAGGCCATCTACCTCTCCGGCTGGCAGGTCGCGGCAGACGCCAACCTCGCCGGCCAGACGTACCCGGACCAGAGCCTCTACCCCGCCAACTCGGTCCCGAGTGTCGTCAAGCGCATCAACAACGCCCTCCTGCGGGCGGACCAGGTGGCGTGGGCCGAGGGGACCGTCGATACCCACTGGCTGGCGCCTATCGTGGCCGACGCCGAAGCCGGCTTCGGCGGCTCGCTGAACGCCTACGAGCTGATGCGCGCCATGATCGAGGCCGGCGCGGCCGGCGTGCACTTCGAGGACCAGCTGGCCAGCGAGAAGAAGTGCGGACACCTGGGCGGCAAGGTCCTGGTGCCGACGTCGCAGTTCGTCCAGACCCTCTCGGCGGCCCGGCTTGCCGCCGACGTGATGGGCGTGCCCACGATCGTGGTCGCCCGGACCGACGCCGATAGCGCCACGCTGCTCACGTCGGACGTCGACGAGCGCGACCGGCCGTTCATCGAGCAGGGCGCGCGAACATCGGAGGGCTACTACCGCGTGCGGAGCGGGATGGAGGCGTGCGTGGCCCGCGGCCTGGCGTACGCGCCCTACGCGGACTTGCTCTGGATGGAGACGGGGCACCCGGATCTGGAGCAGGCGCGCACCTTCGCCGAGAGTATTCGCCGCGGGTATCCGGATCAGCTTCTCGCCTACAACTGTTCGCCGAGCTTCAACTGGCGGAAGCACCTCGACGACGCAACGATCGCTCGATTCCAGACCGAGCTCGCCGCGATGGGGTACGTGTTCCAGTTCGTGACTCTAGCCGGCTTCCATGCGCTGAACCACGGCATGTTCGAGCTAGCTCGCGGCTACCGCGACGAGGGCATGGCCGCGTACAGCCGGCTCCAGGAGGCGGAGTTTGCTTCTGAGGCGGTGGGCTACACGGCGACGCGCCACCAGCGAGAAGTCGGCACCGGCTACTTCGACCGCGTTCGCGAGGTCATCACCGGCGGCGCCGGCGCAACCGCGGCGATGGCCGACTCAACCGAGGCGGAGCAGTTCGTTTAGCCAAGAGACGGGGGATCCGGGATTGGGGATTGGCGATCAAGGCTTCGTGATGACGCGGCGGCAGGTCGCCAATCCTCTATCCTTCGTTCTCCCACCTCATCCACGCTCCGTGCCCAGCCCCTTCCTTCCGCCGGCCCGGACCCTCATGGGACCCGGGCCGTCGGACGTCTCGCCTCGCGTTCTCGAGGCCCTTGCGCGGCCCACGATCGGCCACCTCGACCCCGCCTTCGTTGGGCTGATGGACGACGTGCGGTCGCTGCTGGCAGCGACTTTCAGAACCGAGTCGGCCTTCACGATGCCGGTTTCGGGTCCGGGTACGGCCGGGATGGAGACGTGCGTGGTGAACCTGATAGAGCCGGGAACTACAGCGATCGTCTGTCGCAACGGCGTCTTCGGTGACCGCCTGCGGCAGATGGTCGAGCGAGCGGGGGGTATTGCCGTCGTCGTCGACAGCCCATGGGGCCGCGCCGTCGACCCCGAAGCGGTCGAGCGGGCGATGGAGGAGCACCACGAGGCGGAGGTGCTGATGTTCGTCCACGCCGAGACCAGCACGGGCGCGCAGTCCGACGCGGCCACAATCGCCGGTCTCGGCCGGAAGCACGGGATGACGGTGATCATGGACGCCGTTACCAGCCTGGGGGGCATCCCCGTGTGGCTCGACGACTGGGGCGTCGACGCGGCGTACTCGGGGACGCAGAAGTGTCTTTCGGCGCCACCGGGCCTGTCGCCCGTGGCGTTCTCGCCGGCCGCGCTCGACCGCGTGCGCGAGCGGACGGTGCCCGTGCAGAGCTGGTTTATGGACGTGTCACTCGTCGCGGCCTACTGGGGCGACGGTGCGCCGAAGCGCGCCTACCACCACACCGCGCCGATCAACATGGTGTACGCGCTCCACGAGGCGCTACTCGCGCTGCACGAGGAGGGCCTCGAGAACGCCTGGCGCCGGCACGCCGCGATGCACACGGCGCTCGCTGCCGGGCTCGAAGCCCTGGGGCTCACGTACGTGGTGCCCGCCGGAGAGCGGCTCCCGCAGCTAAACGCGGTGTGGGTGCCCGACGGCGTCGACGAGCCGGTAGCGCGCGGCCGGTTGCTCGACGAGTTCGGGCTGGAAATCGGGGGTGGCCTCGGCAACTTCGCCGGCAAGGTGTGGAGGATCGGTCTGATGGGCTACGGCGCGCGCGAACAGAACGTGCGGGCCTGCCTGCGGGCAATCGAGACCGTGCTGGACCGTTCGGGTGGGGTGGACGCGGCCGATGAAGTCCTGTCCGCGTCCGATGTCGCGTGATCGAGCCGTGCGGCTGCGACCTTACCTTGACCAAGGCTCCTCCACACCAGCTCCTGATGCGTCTCGCCATCGCCCGCGCCGCCTCCGTCGGAATCATCGTGCTCGCGCTGTACGCCGCGCCGGCCGCGGGGCAGACGCGCGCCGGCCTCCCGGGCGCGCCGGCGCCGGTGGCGGTCTACGGTGCCAACGCGCCGTCGTTGGGCGGGCTGCTCGATCCCCGTGCCTTCCGCCTGAGCCACAGTTACGAGTTTTCCTACGGTGGCTTTGCCGGCGAGAGTGTGGGTCTCGGCGTCTACACGACGAGTCTCCGGTATCAGCCGACTGACCGGCTGGCCGCCCGCGTGGACGTAGGCGTCGCGCACTCGCCGTTCGGCTCCGACGCGATGCAGCAGTCGATGGGCTTCAACGACGGCACGCCGGCGCGGGTCTTCCTTCGGAATGCCGAGATTGCCTACCGCCCGACCGACAACACGGTCCTCCACTTGCAGATCCGCCAGAGTCCGTTCGGTCCGTACGCCGCGCCTTTCGGTGCTTATGGTTACGACCGGTACAGTCCGTACGGCTACGGCAGCAGCATCAGCGCCGGCTACGCGCCGGCCGACCACGACGCCCTCTTCTGGCGCGATCGGTAGCCGCCGTGGCCCGCGCACGCGTCGCGGACGGGCTCCTCAACCTGGCGATCGCCGGCGCCGGCCTTGCGCTCATCGCCCTGCTATACGGGCTCGCCGCGCGCACCCTGGTGCCTCGCACTGCGCCGGCGCGCGCCGACAGTGAGGCCGCCCCCTCGGGCGACATCGTCCAGGTGGAGGTTCTCAACGGCGCCGGCGTGACCGGCCTCGCCGCCGAGGGCACCCGCTTCCTGCGCGGCCGCGGATTCGACGTCGTCTTCCAGGGCAATCACGCGCCGACGGAGAACACGCGCGTCCTCGACCGCATAGGCGACCCCGAACCGGCGCGCCGCGTCGCCGCCGCGCTGGGTCTGGACCCCGAGAACGTGGAAACGGTGGCGGACCCGACGCGCCAACTGGACGTTACTGTGATCCTCGGCGTCGACCACGCCGACCTCCGCCCGTTCGCCGACGCCGGCGACGGCTAACCATCCCCCAGACCCATTTGATGAGCACCGCTATTACGGGCACCACCCGCAAGCCGCGCACCGGCCCCGTCGCCGGTCGCGAACTGGCCCGCCTTGCCATCGAGGCCGCGCTCGATAAGAAGGCGAAGGACGTAACCGTCATGGACCTGCGCGGCATATCCGACGAGGTCGACTACTTCGTCATCGCGACCGGGGAGTCGGACCTCCAGCTCCGAGCGGTTGTGGACGCCGTCGTGGATCGCCTGCGCACCGAGGCTGGCGAAAGGCCGGTCAGCCGCGAAGGCGAGCCGGGCAGCGCGAAGTGGATCGTACTCGACTACTTCGACCTCGTCGTGCACGCCTTCGCGCCCGAGCAGCGGGCCTACTACGATCTGGAACGGCTCTGGGGCGATGCTCCGACGGAAGTTGCGGCCGACGACGGAAGCGAGGTGGCGATTCTTCGCGACACACCTCCGCGGCCGGCGCGCGCAGCCAACGGCTGACCGTGACAGCCCGACTCGCGGCTGGCGCCGGCGCCCTCGCCGTCGTCATTTCCGGGTGCGGTGCGTTCGGCGGCTCGCGATCGCCGGATGACACCTACGGCCACCGCTACGGCGGCGTCGCGCCCGATGGTCGAGAGACGGTGATCCTGGCGCCGGCCGACTCGACGACGCCGTGGCTCACGCTCCCAGCGATCCTCGACTCCGTCGCCGTGCGCCCCGCCGTCGCGGCCGCGCCGGCCGGCGCGGACGTGCCCGTCGAGGTGCTCGTGAAGGGCACACTACCGGACGCCTGCACGACGCTCGACGAGGCGGTCCAGGAGCGCATCGGCCACCTGGTGAACGTCACGCTGACGATGCGCCAGCCACACGGAGCACTGTGCGCGCAGGTCGTCAGGCCTTTCCGCTTCTACCTCCCACTGGAGGGCATATACGCCCCCGGACACTACACGCTCACAGTTAACGGCGCGGCCCACCCGTTCCGAATCCGCGAGGATTCGCCGGGGCAGTGATGAGCGGCCTCCGGGGAGCCCCGCGCCTCATCGTGTCACTGGGCGCGGTGGCCGGCGCGATCAGCGTAGCCGCCGGCGCGTTCGGCGCGCACGCGCTCACCGACGCGGTGACGCCGGAGCGGCTGGCGACCTTCCGCACCGGCGCGACCTACGGGCTGGCGCACGCTCTCGCGGCGGTCGTTGCCGGTTTCGCCATCCCGGCGATCGGCCGGTGGGCCGGCATCGCCGGCTGGCTGTTCCTCGCCGGCGAGTTGCTCTTCTCGGGCAGCCTGTACGCGCTGGTGCTGCTCGACGTGCCGGCGCTGGGAGCGATCACGCCCCTGGGCGGCGTCGCCTACATCGCCGGGTGGCTGGCGCTTGGCCACGCGGCGTTTCATGGCCGCGGCGGAGGCACGTAGCGGGTAGGCGTGCCGGTCGCCAAACGGCGAGCCCCGGCCATGGCCCCCCCCTCCCCGGCGCCTCCCCGACGGTCATCCCTGGGAGGGCGTAGCGCTGTCATCTGGCGTCAGCCGAACTCTCCGCTAGCCCGCTTCTTCCTCGAAGAGGACCATGAAGGACGGCGCCAGGTTGTGGTCCCTGGCGAGGGCGATCAGCACGTCGGCCGCCTCCTCGGGGGTCTCGAAGATGCCGTGCTCCTTGCCGTCGACGGCAAGCGCGTAGTCGACTTCGCCGTCCTCGTCGGCGTCGAGGTCCTCCCACTCGACGGCCTCCTCCACCAGGTAGGAGTCCCGTTCCGGGTCGTACGATGCGAGGAAGCGCTCGCGGACTGCCTCCTGGTCGATGAGGCTCACGTTGCCCAGTGCGCCGTACTCGGCGTCGTAGAAGAGTGCCTCGATGAGGAGCTGGCGCGCGAACTGGTCGATGCTGAACGGGGCGGGCATGGAGCGACGGGAGGAGGGGAGGGCGGGCGTACCGACGGGCGGGGAGCGGAGTTTCGCACCGCGGCCCTATCGACAGACGACGCCGTCGTCAGGAATTTCCCGGGTGCGCCCGGGGAACGGTCCGATAGAATCGGGCACCCCCGGTAGATCTACGCCCCTACGATATTCACTTCGAGCTCCTCGCGGGTCGCGCCGGCGCCGGCCAGGCCCAGCGCGCCCAGGAGGTGCCCGATCAGTCGGTCTCTGACAGTGCCCGCGTCCACGGCTCCACCGAGCTCGGCAGCGAGCGACGTCACGTCACGGTCGGCAATGCCGCACGGGATGATGTTGTCGAACCAGGACAGGTCTGTGTTCACGTTCAAGGCGAGTCCGTGCATCGTCACCCAACGGCTGCAGCGAATCCCCATGGCGCAGATCTTCCGCTCGGGTCCTCGCTCGTCCGCCGCGACCCAAACGCCAGTGCGCCCGTCGATCCGGCCGGCGTTCACACCGAACTCGGCGCACGTGGCGGCCACCGCTTCCTCCAGCGCGCGGAGGTAGCGGTGGATGTCGGTCCCGCGGGAGCCGTCGGTGTAGCGGATGCGTTCCAGATCGATGATCGGATAGGCGACGATCTGCCCCGGTCCGTGGAACGTGACGTCGCCGCCGCGGTCGGTCCTCACCAGCGTGGCACCGCGCTCGCGAAGGGCGGCCTCGGAGAGGAGAATGTTGCCGTCGTCGCCGGCGGGGCCGATGGTGAACACGGGCAGGTGCTCGACGAGAAGGATCGAGTGCGGCGTGTGCGCGCCGGCGCGGCGGGCGGCGATGAGCGCGGACTGCAGCCGGCGCTGGAGGTCCCACGCCTCCTGGTACTCCATCCGCCCGAGATCGCAGACGACTGCCCCATCGAGCGCGGCGGGCGTTTCTTCCACAGGTGGCAGCATCACGCGGGCGCGCCGGCGCGGCCTAGTTGGAGAACGACACGCGGAAGCTGACGCCGCCGTCCATCTGCGAGGAGCTCGGGATCTGGCTGTTGCGGCCCTCGGTCGCGGCGTAGCGAAGGAAGAGATCGACCGACACCTGGTTGGAGATCGTGTACGACAAGCGCGGCTCAGCAGCGAGGCGGATGACGCCGGTCGCCTGCCGCTGGAACTCGGTGCCGGCGAGCACGCTGAGGAGGTCCTGGCGGAGCAGCAGTGCCTGGTCGTTGGTCGACGTCCTCGAGAGCGTCAGCGTGAAGCGGAGGTTGTTGTTCAGCCGGCGCCGGCGCAGGAAGGGCAGCTGCAGGCCCGATCGGGCGTAGGAGACCCGCAGGGACGCCTCCTCGGTCTCGGATTCGTCGACACGGGCGGCCGCGGCCGCGAGCGCCACGTTCTGGCTCCGGTTCCACGCGAGCTCCGTCTGGATGCCCCCCTTCCACGTGACGTTGAGTCCGATCAGGGGCTGGAAGCGCTCGTTGACGGTGACCGTTGTCGGCGAGAGGTCCGGCCGCGAGAAGTAGAACCGCAGGGGCGTCCCGCCCGGGACGTTGAAGTCGACCGGCGTCAGCTGGCCGCCCAGGGCATCGCTCTGGTATCCGACCCTATAGGTCGCCGAGTATCCGTGGCGGAGCTGCACCTGTTGGGTGAGGGCCCTGAGGAGCGGCCAGCGGCCGAGGCCCGAGTACGTGACGTCCCAGTTCGGCATGGGGAGCGCGAAGAGGGCGCTCGGGCCGAACGACCCCAGTCCGCGTGCGAAGGCCGACCGGAAGTCGTCGGTGACGCCGGCCGTCGACAGGACGCCCGAGGCGATGCGGCCCGTCGAGTCGGGTGAGAGGGCGCGATCGCGTTCGAGACGGGCGAGCTGCGACTGGAGCAGCCGGTCGTAGGTCCCACCCAGCGCGAGGACCGTCGCCTCGGAGGCGCCGTTCAACGTGCCCGGGCGCGGATCCAGGCCGCCGGGTCCGGGGACGAAGCTGAAGGTCTCGCCGGCGTTCCAGTTCACCTGCCACGTCAGGTTGACATTGAGGTCATTCGAGAGCCTGATCTGCGTGCGGGCGTCGAAGCGGTGGTTGTCCGTCAGGTTGTCCTGGAATTGCAATCGATCGGAGTTGAGGCGGTCCTCGATCGGTATGCGCCGGTCGGTACCCAGTCGGAAGCCCAGTGACGGGCCGTAGCCGTATAGGGCGTCGATGAAGTTGTACCCTCCGGCGCGCAGTCCGCCGGCCGCGCTCGACTGCGTGCCGTTGTATGTAACGGTGACATCCTCTAGCCCCGTCAGGGCGAGGAACAACTGCCGTCCGATGTTGAGGGGGTTGAACCCGCGCCGCGGGTTGGTCGGCGGCGGCGGCGGGGGCGCGCCGGCGGAGTCGGCCGGCGTGGCAGGGGCGGCCGGGCGTGCCTCGGTCGGCCGCGTCGGCCCGCCGGCCCGCTGCCCCTCCTCCAGGCGGCGGTAGAACGGGAACAGACGCCAGAGCTCGCGAGGCCGGAGGGTGAGGCCACCTCGCAAGGTCAACTGTGTCACCACACCCGCCGCGCCGGTGTCCGCCGAGTCGGAGGCCGCGCTCAGCGGCTGGAAGTCGTAGGTAAACTGGGAGGCGAAGCTCAGTGCCTGCGGCCGGAACCACGACAGGGCACGGATGCGGTCGAACGTGGGCTGCAGCGAGGCGGTGAAGGCCTGCGAGTAGCGGTCGGTGATGATGTCCCGCTCGCCGGAGAAGAGGTCGCTGAGCACCTGACCGAGCGGCCTCACGGACAGGTCCCGGACCTCGTACACGAGGATGCCCTGAGCCGCCAGGTAGGTCGCGAGCTCGCCACGCGTATCGACCGTATCGGGGATACCGAATGCGGGACGACCGGGGCCGGCGGGGTCGAGGAACGCCTGGTCGCGGGTCAGGCCCTCGAACGTCTGCTCGAAGCCATCTGCGGCCCTTGCATAGACGGTGAACGAGATGTCCGACCCCGCCGTCGAGAGGCTCTGGTCGACGTCGGAGCGGTAGCCAAGCGCGAGGAACGTTAAGGGCGTGTACTGCAGCTCGATGTTTCTGTCATGCCGGAACTGGTGTCCGCGCCGGACGGGGGTCAGGAAGCGGAGCGGGACCTCGCGGATGGAAGAGTCGGCGCGCGCGGCGAGCGAGACGCGCTCCGCGTCGCGGGTCATCGAGCGGTTCGCGCCGGCAGTGATCCGGAAGGACTGCGGCAAGTAGTTGAAGCGCAGCCCCTGGAGTACGCTCAGCACCGGGACGTCGTCGAGGAACCAGAACGGTCTGACCGTCCGCGCGCGCGGCACAGTCAGGCGATAGCTGGCGGATCCGCTCCAGGTGTCGCGGTCGTTGAACGCCTGCGACGGGCTGCGCTGGCGCTCCTGCGACGTCGAGTAGACAAGGGTCACTCCGTCGAGAGAGTAGCGCAGCCAGGGTGAGCGCGACCCCGTCTTCGAGAGCTGAACGCGGATACTGCGCGAGTCCAAGGCGGTCTGCGCCTCTTCGCGCAGCGTTGTGATCGCAGAATCACGAGCGGCCTCACTCAAGCGCGGGTCGGACTCCGCCTGCGCGACCAGCTCGGAGACGCGAATGTCGCCGCGGCGCGGGTCGAAACGCGGCGACGTCAGCGTGTTCTGGAGTGAAACGGCGAGAGGCGCGCTCCAGCCGAAGCGCTCCGGCAAGAACCGGTGCAGGTTGACGTTGGCCAGCAGGCTAATGGCCTGCTGATCCGCGAACACGCGCGATCCGAGGCCGGCGCCTAGCTCACCGAAGCCCTCCGTTTGTCGACTGAAGCGGAAGTTGACATCCGCGAAGTCGGCAAGTCGAAGCGATGTGCGGGCGTAGGCGCTCCACCCTCCCTCCTCCTCGTAGCCCGACACGCGCAGTTCGTTGAACCAGACCTCGACATCGTCGAGCACGGCGTCTCCTCCGGGTGCGTTGCGCAGGCCCATAACCACGGCGCTGACCGTGCGAAGCGACGGGTTGCCCCGGATCCTGAGGACCGCCTCCGGTGGGAGTGCCGAAAGGTCGAGACCCCGGGCCTGGTACGGCTCGTCCCGGGGGATATCGGGGTCGCCGTCGCGCTCTGCCTTCAGCTGGTTCAGCAGGCCCAGCGGCAGGTTAATCGAGTTAAGGTCGATGGTCTGCCCGTCGCTCAGCCGAACCGCCGTCTGCCACAGGCTGTCGGCGTTCGGCCGCGCCACCCCGTCGGGTTCGAAAGGATAGAGGGGCTGCTCGATCTCGTAGTAGTCGGTCGTCTCATTCGACCCGAGGCGCACCATCACGCGCACGCTATCTCGGCGAAGGAAGCCCTCGCCGTGCGTGAACAGGCGGATGTTGGTGTACTTGGAGAGGTCGAGCCGGGGCGTCGAGAACGGGCGGTAAATGGCCCTGGCCTCTCCGTCCGGTAGGTCTTCGACCCTCAGGATAATGGACTGTTCGCGGTTGTCGTAGATCGCGCCGGCGATGTCGCGTGTGAAGCTGACGATGGCGCCGAGGGGGATCGCGTAGCGCGTCGGGCTCTCCTCGTTGTTTATGGTCTCGACAAACGAGCGCGGCTCCGTGGCCGGCGCCGGGATGCCTTCGGGGCGGTCCTCGATGCCCACACGCTCGGACTTCAGCCACTGGCTTCCGACGAGCTCCAGCGTCGCGAATCGCATGGTCGCCGGCCTCGTGTGGCCGGTCGTCCAGAGGCGGACGGCCTCGATAAGAGAGAAGTCCTGGATGCCGCCGATCGACGCGCGGAGGTCGCTGCGTACGGGGAGCCGCACGAGGTACCACGCCCTCCCGTCCTGCGTCGGGATTCGGCCCTGGAAGTAGGGGCTCGCCGCGAGCGACGCCGAGTCGAGCGGGATCTCGTATCGGAAGTGGCTCTCGATATCGTCAAGGTCCGTACTGCCGTCGAGGTCCTCGGTGTCCGGGAGGCGCGCCACGCCCTCCTCGCCGGACATCGTAAGCCGGCGCTGCGCCTCGAAGGAGTTGAACTCGGGGTTTGGGAAGAAGCGCGAGAATCTCTCCTGGACGGTCGCGCCCTGCGGGTAGAACTCCGGGTTGTCGAAGAACGCGAAGTCCTCGTAGTTGTGGAAGTCGTCCGCCGCGGGGTCGAGCTCCGCGAGCGCACGAGCCGTCGTCCCGGGTGTGAGTGCGTCGACGAACGGACCGAAGAACTCATCGTCGCGCTCCGAGGCCTCGTATGCCTGGCCATTCGGGTTTTCGCGGCGCGAGGGGAGCCCGTCCAGGCCGAGGTCCTCTGTTCGGTTGGTCGCCTCGTCGAGGTCAACGGTGTTGAAGGCCTGCCCCGTTGGGAGGCGGCCCCACGGGTCAGAGTTCTCTACCGTAGCTGGCAGTTCGAGCAGCCCATCCTCGCTGTTGAGCAGCCCGTTCGGGACGACGTCCTCGGACACGCTCCCGAGGTCGACGTAGAGGACCGCGCCGGCGTCGATCGCCTCCGCGCCATCGCGGCCGCCCATGGGCGAGAAGATGAACTCGAGAAACTCGATGTTATTCCGTCCCGTGAAGTCCGTGTAGCCCTCACCGAGGCGCTGGTGAATGCCTCCCCATGCCTCCTGGGGGTCTGCCGCGTAGGTCGTCTGCAGTTCGCGGTTGACGTTGTACGGGCCGCGCTGGGAGGGGTCGAAGTAGAGGTCGAGCGTGGTGAGGAACTCGCTCTCGCCGCGCCGGCGCTCGCGATCAGGGAAGATGTCGCGCACGCGCACAGGCGCGACAGCCGGCGTGGTGCAGCCGGCCTGCTGGCAGAGCGGCCCGTCGTAGACCGCATTCAGGATCGCATACCATGCGAACAGGCCGCGCCAGTTCGACGTGATCATCGGGTCGGTGACCGCCACGCCCGGGCGCCAGGCGAGCGCGCCCGGTGGCCCGGGCCCCACGCCGGCGGAGTCTGGGTCCGGCGTGGCGGAGATGCGCCACTCGCCCGGACTCATCAGGGTGAGCGTGTTCTCCGCGCCCTCGAAGTCGTCGATGTAGCTGACGCCGCCGCGTTCGTCCTCCGAGAACGACCGGCCGGCGGCCTCCAGCAGGTCGCTCGCGCGGTCGAAGGCGAACGTCTCCGGGTGCCCCGGCAGGAGCTGCGCAAACTCGCCCTTGAACTCGAAGCGGCTCGTTGCTCGCGTTGTCAGCAGCGGCAGCGCGTCGACGAGTCGGGTGATCCACCCGGGCTCGGCCTCGTAGCGAGCATCAAAGCCGTAGATGGCGTTCGAGATAGGCTCCTCGCCCACGCGGTACTTGTCCACCAGCGGTCGTTCGGCCAGCCGCATCCACGTCGCGCCGACGCCCACGCGCTCGCTCAGTGCGTACTCGGCGCGGAGGCCGAGCAGCGTCTTGCTGCCGATGCTGGCGAACTGGTTGCGTTCGTACTCGACCCTGAGGTTTGCGCCCGTGGTGAGGTAGTTCCGGTTGACGATCTCGAGCTGACCCGTCGCGGCGTTGATCTGGTAGTCGACGCCCTCCGTGAGGGGCACTCCGCCGGCGGTCACACGCACGGACCCCGGCACGACGCCGAAGCCGAGGTCGAACGTCGACTGCACGGCGCTGCGGTAGGTGCCGCTGATGCGGTAGTTGGCCAGTGCCGGGAAGCGCTGCCGGGCCTGGTCCTGCTTCATCGCATACAGCGTGTCGAACGCGTACGCGGCGAGCGCGGCGGACTGGGAGATCCCCTGGAAGGTGACGTCGAAGCCGGCCTCTCCGTTCAGGACATCGCGGAGGCGCTCTCCGAACGGCTCACGGAATGGGAAGATCACGCGCCCCTCGTCGGCGTCCACCGTGTATCCGGCCACAAAGTCGAACGACGCGTCCGGCTCCGCGGCGCCGTCGCGGTTGAGCCGGTCGAGCCCGAGCATCTGCATGAGAGTGGCCTGCTGACCGACGACCACGCCCGGCAACGTCAGCTGCGGCGTCGACCCCGATGGCTCGAAGAAGACGTCCAGGTCGAAGTCCGCCGCGGTGAGGCGCCGGCCGCCAATGCGGTATACGTTGCGCATCGTGAGCCCCCAGGCCGCGTCAGTGGTGGTCGGGTAGGCGGCGCGAAGCAGCTTCAGGATGATCCGGTTGCCGCGGGTGCCGCCCGTCTGGCTCCGCTGGTTGAAGTCGCCGACCTGGACCGTCTGACCCGAGGACGTGGCATACTGGTAAGCCACTCCGAGTCGCTCGCGCTCGGTGAGCGGGCGCTTCAGCGAGATGGTCCCGAACCGGGGGTCGTACGTGTAGTCAGTCCCCTCGCGGAGTAGTCGGAACGGCCCCGACGCCCACTCGCGCGGCCGCAGCGAGAACGTGCCTTCGTAGTCGGCCTCAGCCGTGGAGTCGCGCAGGAGGCGCAGCTCGTCCGTGTCGTACTGGTCGAGCGTTGTGTCGGGCAGTGGCGGCGCGTCGGGCCCCAGTGCCTCGAGGTACCGTTCGGCTCCGGCCAGGACGCCTCGCAGCGGCGTGCCCGCGGGCGGGGCCTGGTCGCCCGGGTTGGGGCCTGGTTCGGCGAGGTCGGCGAGGGCCAGGGCCTGCGTGCGTTCCTCGGTCTGTCCGCCCTCCGTGATCGGAGAAGGGTCGAAGCGCCACACTTCGAGGCTCGTAATGCGGTCGAAGCCAGGCGGCGGCGTGCGGGTGTTCGGGCTGACGTGCCCCTCGTCCCACCACGCGTGGAAGCGGTAGCCCAGGTAGAAGTGGGCGTTGTCCTCGTAGTCGTAGGGCGCCAGGGCGAAGTTGGTTGTCTGGCTGCCGCCCTCGAGCACGAGTTCGCTGCTCTCGGCGTCCTGCTGGCTGGCGACGGCGGTCACCGAGACCGGCCCGAACCGGAGGTCCGAGCGCAGGCCGAAGAGACGCTGGCCGCCGCGGATGAGCTCCGATGGCGACTGGAGGAACACGTTGCCGGCCTCGATGCGCTGCACGATGTCGTCGTCGTAGCCGGTGTACACAAGCGACACCTGGTTCTCGAAGTCGAACTGGTTCTGGGTGTCGTAGTTGACGTTTACCCGCAGCTTGTCGCCGATCGTGCCCGTGATGCCGAGGCGCAATTCCTGGCCGAAGTCCGGATTCAGAACGCCGCCCTGGCCGGTGTAGGCCTGCTGGACCTCGTTCTGCTGGTAGTTCACGCCGACGTCGATCGTCGCCTGGCCGTTCACGCGGAGGTCTACCTCGTTGCGCCCGAAGAGCGTTCGGAACGGGCTGGTGCTGCCGCCGGGGATGTCGATCGTGACGCCAAACCCGGTGCGGCCCGGCCGGCCGGCGCGCGTGCGCTGGGCGGCGAGGTCGCGGAAGCCCGCTTCCACGGCCTGGCGCAGCCGCGCGGCGCGGTACGTCTCGATGTCCACGCCGATGGGCACGCGCACGTCCTGGCCGGCCACGGTTTCCCGTGCCTCGAACGACAGCTCGGTGGAGTCGAGCTGGACCTCCCGGCGCCAGTACGGTCCTCGCTCCAGTCCGAATGGTCGCCGCGTGGGCTCGACGATGTCCGCCGTTGGTGCTCCGGCAGGTGGGTCGGGGAAGTAGAGGCGTGCGAGGCTGTCGCTGCGCACGGTGTCGGCGCGCACCGTGTCGCTGGCGACCGTATCGCCGGGCACGGCGTCGGGAGGCTTGTCGTCGGCGCGCGCGAGCGAGTCCCGCCGGATGGCGGAATCGGCAGGCGGGAGCGGTATCGGAAGGACGCCCCGGAGCGCGGAGTCCGGCGTCACGAGGGATTCGGGCGCCGCCAGCGAGTCGAGGAAGAGGAGGGAGTCGGGCGCGGCAGGCAGATCCGGTCGCGCGACCACCACCGTGTCCGTGTCGGCGGCGGCGACAATGCGGGCGTGCGCCGGCCCGCGGGACTCGCCGGCGGTCACCGTTGCGGCGCGCGCCAGCAGAAGCACGAACGCCGCCGCAGCGAGCGCTCCCGGCAGGATCAGCCGGCGGTGGGGTTCGGTCACGCGCGGGGGGACGGTTCTCGGTGCTCGGCTACGGGCATCGCGTCCGCCCGGGGGGCGGCGCGTGTTCACATCGGGCACGCGCCCGACGAGACGATCTGGCTAGGCGTAGCGACGCAGCGAATAGGTCCGGCGCAGGGTCCATCCCGGCCTCGACTACCGGTTACGCCGGGTCGCCTCGACCGGGCGGCGAAAGTACGCCCCTCGCCGGAGGGGCCGCAAGGGCAACGAATCGCCCCCTCCGCCGCGCGTCGGAGGCCCCGCCGTGGCTACTCTCCGCAACGCTCATCCCTGGCCTGAATCCCCGTATGCGTCGCTGCCGCCAGAGCTCGACCTTCGTTCTCCTCTCGCTCGGCGCCATCGCGGCCGCCGGGTGCGGCACCCCGCGCGAAATCGCCTCCACCGCGGAGCCACTGCCCGACTCTCTCGCGCGCCGGCGCGGCACCTTGACAATCGCCGGCGACCGCGGCGGATTTCCGGCGCCGGTTCCCGTTCCCGCGGGCGGGGCCGCGGCTGTCGCCGGCGTCCGCGCCGTACTCGACGCCCAGGTCGCCGCGTGGAACGCGGGCGACGTGCGGGGCTTCATGGCGGGCTACGCGGGCACGGACTCGCTGATGTTCGTGTCGAACGGACAGCGCCAGGTCGGCTGGCAGGACGCCCTCTACGCGTACGTCCGCAACTACCCGGATCGCGCCTCGATGGGCACGCTCTCCTTCGAGGATCTCGACGTCGACGTGCTGGCACCCGATGTCGCGCTGGTCACGGGCCTCTTCCGCATCCGCCGCGCCGACGGCCAGTCGCTGGGCCTGTTCTCCCTTGTCTTCCGACGCGACGACGCCGGAGACTGGCGGATCATTCACGATCACACATCGAGCTCCCCCTGACGCGCATGCAAGAGGACCTGACGGACCGCGTGATCGTAGTGACTGGCGCGAGCGGACGGCTGGGGCGGATCGTCACCACGCGGCTGCTGGCCGCTGGCGCATCTGTCGCCGCCGTCGATCTCGTGCCGCCCGACGACCTGCCGCCCGGCGCGACTCCGGTCGGGGCCGACCTCGGTGACGAAGGCGACGTGGCGGAGGCGTTCGCCCGTGTCGGCGCGGACCTCGGATCGCCCTTCGGGCTCGTGCATACCGTCGGCATGTGGGATGGCGCCCCGCTCACCGGCACCACGCTCGACGCATGGGAACGCTTGATCCGCGTCAACCTCACGAGCGCATTCCTCTGCTTCCGCGAAGCCGCGCGCGCTATGCGCCGGGCGCGCGCGGGCGGACGACTGGTCGCCATCGCGTCGCGCCAGGGCGCCGACCATGCCCCCGCCGAGCAGAGTGCCTACGCGGCGTCGAAGGCGGGTGTCATCCGACTCGTAGAAGCGGTCGCCGCCGAGTACGCTGCGGAGGGTATCACGGCGTGTGCCGTGGCGCCGTCGTCTATGCTCTTCGGAGACGAACCCCACGGCACGGCCGGCATAAGTGCAGGGCGCATTGCCGAGCTCTGCGTCTATCTGTGTGGCGACGGCGGGCCCGCACACAATGGCATGGTCCTGAGGGCCTACGGCGACGCCTGACTAGGCCTCGACGGGTTCCTCGCTCCAGCGCGTTGCCACGTGGATCCCCCGCTCGGCCAGCATCTCGAAGAAGGGGTCGAAGGGCACGATCCGCTCCGGAGGCGCGGCCCCTCCGCCACCCACCGCGCCCTGGCCCAGCAGGACAGCGACGGCCGCGGCCGGAAACGCAGTGCATCGGCGCATCGCCGACAGTCCCGTTTCCGGGTCGCAATGGTCGACCAGCTCACAGATGAGCGTCTGCTGGACGTCGGAACCGACCGCGTAGCCGTCGACCTCGGCGTGGACCAGGACGGCATCCTCGTAGTCGCCGCCGAGTCGCTGACGCAAGCGCCGCACGAGCACGTCTCGATACGTGAGATGCGTCCGCACGTCGAGAACCGTCCTGTCGGCGAGCCCGAGATCCAGCAGGAATCGCATCTGGTCCGCATGCCCGGGATAGCGCAGCGTCTTTACGTCGAGCGTTTCGAGGCGCCCCTCGAGCTCATTCGCTAGCGACTCCAGCCCGCCCGCCGCATAGAATGCCTCCAGCTCGTCGAACCCGTGCCCGAACTCGACACGCTCCAGTCCCGTGAGGGGAGCTTGGTGCTCAACGCGGGCGTTCCTCAGAACGGCGACCGGGTGCGTGTAGTCGTCGAGGAGCTTCTCCGCTGAGTGTGCGAGGCGGTAGTTGAACCGCCCGCGCTCGACGGGGACGTCGCCGGCGCGAACGCGAGCCGCGACGGGCCGGTGGAAGGACGCCACGGCTCGCATCGCGATCACGTTCACGAGGCCCGGGGCGAAGCCCGCGTTCGGCACGACCCATCGGCCGCAATCCTCGGCCTGCGGACCCAGGGCGAGAACCTCGCGCACGACGTCCTCCGGCGCTCCCAGATCGACGTAGTGGGCGCCCAAGCGCAGTGCGAACGCCGCCAGGCGCGGCGCGTGCTCGGGCGCGACGCACGACACCACCACGGCGCTGCCGTGGACGATGGGTTCCAGCGCCGGCCCGTCGCGCGCATCGACCTCGTAGGAGCGCAGCTTGGGGTGTTCCAGGCCGGCGCGGAACGAGCGCAGCATAGCGGGCCGGGCCTCGCAGACCTGCACGCGCGACACTTCGTCGCGGTCGCATAGGTCGTGCGCGAGGGCCGAGCCCATCGCGCCGGCGCCGAGAACGGTGATATTCATTCCCCGGGGGTTGCGCGAAATCTACGGCCGACGCCTACGCCGCCTCGCCGGGCCGGCGGGCTACGGCAGCCGCGACGGCGACGAGGATCATCAGCAGCACCGCGTACGCCGCGGCGGCGCCGAGATCGTAGGCCCGCATCCGCGAGAGGACCTCGACCGCAATAGGCCGGTTGGCGAACACGTACAGGAGCACCGACGCCGGGAACTCGCCCAGCGCCGACACGAATGCAAGAAGGGCGCCGGCGAGCACGCCCGGCCGGATGGCCGGGAGCACTACAGTCCGGAAGGCGGTCCACCCCGAGGCGCCGAGGTCGTTCGCGGCCTCCGTGAGCCGGTCGTCGAAGCCCTCGAGTGAGGCCTGCGAAGCGCGGACTACGAGCGGGAGGTGCCGCACGGCGTAGGCCAGCGGCAGAAGCCACACGCTGCCGACCAGCACGGCGCCCCCGGCCCAGGCGGATGGCGCGCCGAACCAGACGAGCAGCGCCAGCGCGACCACCGGGCCCGGCAGTGCGAATGGCAGCAGCGACGCGAGTCGCAGGGCCCCCCGTCCACGCAGCTTCGACTTGGTTACGACCAGCGCGACGGCCGTCCCGAACACCACGGCCACGCCCGTTGCCACGCCGGCCATCCAGAGCGACGAGGCCACTGGCGCGAAGACCTCGCGGTCCGTCGCCAGCGCGACGTAGTGATCGAACGTCAATTCCGTTGGCAGAATCTGCGTGGTCCAGGCGCCTTCCGCAACCAGCGAGAGCAGCAGGACAGTGACCACCGGGAGCGCGAGGAGCGCGAGGGTGGTGAAGACGAAGGGCACGACCACGAGTCGACGCACGAGGTGCCCCCGCGGCTCCGTCGCGCGGCGGGGCGGGCGGCCCGTGGTGGCCGGCGCCGGCCGGCGCGACTCGGCGGCGAGGAGGAACGCGATGCACACCGCGGCCAGCACCGCGGCTATCGCCGCCGCTCGGTCCAGGTAATTATTCGTCTTGAACCCATAGATCTGCGTCGTCAAGAAGGGCTCGTCGCCCGCGAAGAGCAGCGGCGCGGTGAAGCTGCCCATGGAGAGCATGAACACCACCAGGGTGGCGCCGACCAGTGCGGGCCTCAGCGCCGGCAGCACCACTGTGCGGAAGGCCGCGGCAGGCGATCCGCCGAGGTCGGCGGAGGCATCGAGCAACGCCCCGTCGAGGCGGGCCAGCGCCGCGGCGACGAAGAGCGTGTAGTAGACGTGGAAAGAGTAGACGTGGACGGCCAGAACGGCGCCCCGGCCCGTCAGTCCGGGAAGTGCGTCGGCACCGAGTGCCACGCCGGCCAGGCGGGGTAGCACGCCCCCGTCGCCGACCAGCAGCCACACGGCGAGTGCGCCTACGAGAGGCGGGAGGGCGAGCGGCACGACCGCCATTACCCGTGCGCCGCCGCGGAGCGGCAACCGGTAGCGCCAGAGGCACCAGGCGAGCGCTGTGCCTAGCGCGCCGCCGAGCACGACGGTCGCGAGCGACACGCCCACCGAGTTGGCCATGCCGCGCCAGCCTGCGCCGCCGCGGCCGAAGACGGCGCCGATCGCCTCCGGGTCCACGCCAACGAGGATCGAGCGTCCCAGCGGAAGCAGCACGTACCCGAACAGCCCGAGCGCGACCGGGAGGGCCAGCAGCAGTGCGGTGCGGCGCGGGAGCACGCGTGTTTCGCTGGCGGGCGCCGGCCGGCGTCAGACGCCGCTGCGTCCTTCCATGGCCCGCGACAGCGTAGCCTCGTCGGCGAACTCGAGCGCCCCGCCGATGGGGAGTCCCCGGGCGATGCGCGTCACGCGAACGCCGGACGGCGAGAGCACCTGCCCCACGTAGAGCGCGGTCGCGTCGCCTTCGATGGTGGCGTTGAGGGCTAGAATGACCTCCGCGACGTCCATGGGGCGATAGCCGCCGGCGGTGACGGCGCTGGCGCCGTCACCGCCGGCGTCCGGTGAGGCCACGCGCGCGACGAGTTCGCGAAGCCGCAGGTCGTCCGGCCCGACGCCGTCGAGCGGCGAGATGACGCCGCCCAGCACGTGGTATACACCCCGGTACTCCCCCGTGCGCTCGATGGCGAGCACGTCGCCCGGCTCCTGGACGACGCAGATAGTCGCCCGGTCACGCCGCTCGGAGCGGCAGATGGAGCACACCTCGTCGTCGGTGGCCGTGTAGCAGACGGCGCACGCGCGAACCCTGTCTTTCGCGGCGACGAGGGCCTTCGCGAGGGCTACCACGTCCTCGCGCTGCATCTTCAGCACGTACGCCGCGAGCCGCTGCGCCGTCTTACGCCCGACTGTCGGCAGCTTCGCTAGCTGCTCCACGAGGGCCTCGACGGTCTGGGACATTTGGGAGCGGCGTGGTGGAAGGTGTGGAGGTGTGGAAGGCGCTATCAGCTATCAGCTATCGGCTACCGGCCACGAGCCACGAACAACTGACCATACACTCTATACCAATACACCTTCTACCATCTACCTCACATCCCCAGCGCCCCCAGGTCCATTCCCGGCGGCAGCATGTTGCTGGCTGCCTCCTGCATCTTGCGGTTGCGGAGGGCTTCCGACTCTTCGAGGGCCTTATTCACGCCGGCGATTAGCAGATCCTCGAGCATCTCGAGGTCGGCCGGGTCGGCGGCCTCGGGCTCGACCTTGATCGCGGTGACCCGGCCGCGCCCATCGGCCGTAACGCGCACCATGCCGCCGCCGACCTCGGCCTCGACGGACTCGCGCCCCAGCGCCTCCTGTGTGTCGGCCACCCGCTGCTGCATCTCGGCCATCTTGCCGAACAGGTCGGCCATGTTGAAGTCGGACATGGTCTGATCAGGGAAAGTGGGGGACGGCGCCGAAGCGTTCCGCGAGCACGCGGAAGAACGGGTGCTCCTGGCTCAGTTCGCGCAATCGTTCGAACGGGTCGCTCAGGCGCACGGTTTCTGGCTCGGGTGCGACGACGGTGAAGCGCAGAGGCGGGCTCGGCGCGCCCATCTCGGCCTCGAGCGCCGTCCCGATCGCATCGATCGCTCGGGCGAGCGTGTCACGAGCGAACGCGTCGGGCGCGGAGATAACGACGGTGCCCCGCTGCTCGCCGCACACGTCCGCCGTGTGTAGGAGCGCCGCCAGGGCGACATTGTCCCGCTCGACCCGCGCGATGACGCCTGGCCAGGCGTCGCGGACGCGACCCAGCGGTAGCGCCGGTGCCTGCGCGCGCACGGGCAGGGCGAGTTCGGCCTCGGCCGCGCCGGCAGCGCCGTCACCGCTCGCGGAGGCGTCGCCGTCCGGGTCGCCTGCGCGCCGGCGCAGCGCTGGCTGGCCGAACAGGTCGTGCGCCGCGGCCGGCGCGTCGGCCGGCGTGCTGTCGCGCGGCTCGGCGGGAGCGGACGGGGGCGCCGGCCGCGAGGGGGGCGGCTCGCTGGGGAATACCGGGTCGCCGCCGTCGTCTCGGGGCGGTTCGCGTCGGCCCCTGGGCTGCTCCGATGGGCCCTCCGGCGACTCCAGTTGCTGACGGGTGGGGGCAGGGCGCGCCACCGATGGTGCTACCGGAGTAGCCGGCTGCGACGTTCCCATCGCCTCCAGCCGGCGCATGAGGCTGTCGAGGTCAACTACCGGCGTCATGCTGGCCATGCGAAGCAGTGCCAGCTCCAGAGTCAGCCGGGGAGCGCGCCCCTCGCGCATCGCCTGGGCGGCCTCGTCGGCCACCATCAGGAGGTGGAGGAGGTCCGTCTCGGTCCATGCCTCGGCGGCGGCGGCGTATTTCGCCCGGGTCGCGCCGGTCGCCTCCACGAGGTCGGTCGACCCTGTTGCGGTGACGGCGAGAAGGTCTCGCACGTGTTCCGTAAGTCCGCCCACGAACTCCGTCAGGTCGATGCCGCGCCTGACGAGTCGCTCGACGGCGTCGAGCATGCCCGCCCTGTCGTGCGCGGCGGCGCGGCTTGTTACAGCGAAGAAGACGTCCGAGCTGACGACGCCAAGGGCGGTCCGGAGCTCCGTCCCGTCGAGGGTCATTCCACAGAGGGCCACTGACTGATCGAAGAGCGAGAGCGCGTCGCGAAGGGCCCCGTCCGCGCGGCGGGCGATGAGCATCAGCGCCTCCTCGTCGGCCTCGACGCCCTCGGCGCCGGCGATCTCGCGGAGCCGCGTGACGATCTCCCCAACGGCAATGCGTCGGAAATCGAAGCGCTGGCACCGCGAGAGGATCGTGGGCAGCACTTTGTGGGGCTCCGTCGTCGCGAAGATGAACAGCGCGTGCGCCGGCGGCTCCTCGAGGGTTTTCAGAAGGACGTTGAAGGCGTCCTTGGTGAACATGTGGACCTCGTCGAGGATGTAGACCTTCTTCCGGGCGCCCTGGGGCGGGATGCGGACGGTCTCCCGTAGTTCGCGGGCATCGTCCACTCCGCGGTTGGAAGCCGCGTCGATCTCGATGACGTTCAGGGCGCGGCCCTCCTCGAAGCTGACGCAGGCGTCGCAGGTGCGGCACGGCTCGGCGTCGTCCCTTTCCGACAGCGGGGTCTGGCAGTTGACGGCCTTGGCGAGCAGGCGCGCGGCCGTTGTCTTGCCCACCCCTCGCGGCCCGCTGAAGAGGTAGGCGTGTGCGAGGCGGTGGTGAGTGACCGCGTTGCGGAGCGTTTGCGCGACGTGGTCCTGCGCGACGAGCTCACCGAACGTCTGGGGGCGGTACTTGCGCGCGGCCACCACGTAGCGGCCCTCGGGGGGGGCGTCGTCGGCAAGGTCCGGGCGGGCCGGAAGCGGGTCCATACGGCGGTGCCGGGGGGTGTCGCTCACAGATAGCGCGAGGCCGGGGCAACATAGTGTCGCCCCGGCCTCCGGGTGTGTGAATCGGCGCCTCGGCGGGCGCCGGCACGGCCTCAGGAGCCGGCGTCGTAGACCTGCGTTTCGGCCATCTTGTCTCCAAAGCGCCGACCGTCCTTGTCGGTCAGCACCAGCACGGCCTCGACGATGGTGAGCAGGCTCGCGGCCCAGCCGATGATGCCGAACAGGCCGGCGATCGAGTAGACGCCCAGACCTCCGAAGAGGGCGCCGAGCCCATAAAGGAGATAGAACGCGCCCAGTGGCCAGTTCCGGCGTACTGATGCTTCCATCGTCATCGCCCCGCCGTCAAGCCGCTCGGCGCGGAGCTTCATGAGCTTCTTTCCGATCGAGCGGCCATCGGCGAAGTCGAGGTTCAGTCCGTCGCGCAACAGGATGTACGCGCCGCCCGCGATCAGGCCGAGGCCGAGGCCGGCGCCGCGGAAACCGCCGAGCGCGAAGAGGAAGGAGATGATCAGCGCCGGGACGTACGCGATCAGGCCGTCGATGAAGTACGCTGCGAACCGCCGGCCGAGATCGGCCTTACCGCGGCCGCCGGCGTAGCCCGCGTCCGTCGTCATCGGCGGCGGGGCGGGGGACGGGGTGACCGGGGGTGGAGTGGGTGCGGGTTCCATCGCGTGCGGAGTTGGGGTCAGAGGGGAGGCGGACGGGCTCAGCCGCACACACGTTAGAGCACAGGGCCCGAAATCGCAAGGCGGCGGCCTCTCCGATCGGCCCCGCGCGCGCGACGGGACCGCTCGATAATCCCGACACCACCGCTACTATCGAACACCCAACCGACGCACAGATGCGCCGCTTTCTGAGATTGCTGGCCCTGACACTGGGAGCCCTCGCGGTCCTCGTCGTACTGGCGGGAGCCGCGGCCTACATAATGGGCGGCCGCGCGTGGGACCGCGTGCACCAGGTGCCAACGGCCGACCTCACGATCCCCTCGGACGATTCCAGCATCGCCCGGGGCCGCCACTGGGCGGGGATTCTCGGGTGCGTCGACTGCCACGGGCAGGACCTTGGTGGAAGCATCCTGGCGGACGCGCCGCCGTTTCTCATCGCAGCGCCGAACCTCACCTCCGGCCGCGGCGGCGTGGGCACCACGTACACGGCCGTCGACTGGGATCGGTCCGTGCGCCACGGTGTCCGGCCCAACGGCCAGAGCCTGTTCATCATGCCGGCGCGGGCCTACCACAGCCTGGCCGACTCGGACATAGCGGACCTCATCGCGTACCTGCAACGCGTCCCGCCGGTGGACCGCGAAACGCCGGCACGTGAGATCCGGCCGCTCGGTCGCCTGCTCGGCGCCGGCCCGATGGACACTGATTTCGAGGTAATGACGGAACCGACATCGGACGATGCGCCCCCGCTGGGCGCCACGGCCGAGTACGGAGGCTACCTAACCGCCGTTTGCGCCTACTGCCACGGCAACGACCTGCGTGGCATGCAGCCACCCGACCCCGACATGCCGCTGGCGCCGGACCTCGGGAGCGCCGGCCAACTGCCTTTCGAGACGTTCGAGCAGATCCTCCGCACCGGCCGGCTCCCGGACGGCCGCGCACTGGTGGGCATGCCCTGGGAAGTCACGGCCCGGATGACGGACACCGAGTTGCGCGCGATACACACCAGGCTGGCGCAGCTCGGAGGGGCGGCGGCGGTGGAGTAGGCAATTCGCGATGGGCGCAGTTGGCAGTGGGCGCAGATGACAGCTTGCCAGCAGCTTGCGGGGAGCCGGTGGCTATCAGCTCTCTGCTCTCAGCGGTCAGGCGATCATCCACGAGCCACGAGCCACGAGCCACGAGCCACGAGCCACCAGCATCGGGCCCGCCACTCGGGAGCCTCCGCGCGGCCCCGGCGTATCTTCGCGGCCCTTTCCTGAACGGTTCCACCGCCCCATCCGATGGCCCGCGTCGACGTCGTCATGCCCAAGATGGGCGAGTCCGTCATGGAGGGCACCGTGCTCGAGTGGAAGAAGTCCGTCGGCGACGAAGTCGGGGCCGACGAGACGCTGCTGGAGATCTCGACGGACAAGGTGGACTCGGAGGTACCGTCGCCCGCCGCCGGCAGGCTCGCGGAGGTGCTGGTGGCCGAGGGCGAGACCGTGGAGGTGGGTACGCCGATAGCGGTGATCGAAACCGACGTCGCCGTCGCCGTCGCCGCCCCGGCGCCGCCGGCGGAGGCCCCGGCGGAGGAAGCGGCGGCTGCCGCCGAGGTAACGCCGGCCGCCGACGCGCCGGCCGCAGCCGAGGCGACGCCGGCCCCCGCTGCATCGGCCCCCGACGCGCCGGCGTCGCAGGAGCCGGCCGTAGAAGTCAACGCCGCGTCGCCGGTAGAAGTGAACATTCCGGCCGAGGCGGCCATGGGCGCCGACGAGATCCCCTCCATGGACGGGATGGCCACCGAGGGCACGGTGCTTGGGAACCGGGTGGAAGTCGTCATGCCGAAGATGGGCGAGAGCGTGATGGAGGGCACCGTCCTGGTATGGAAACACCAGGTAGGCGACCACATCGAGCAGGACGAGACGCTCCTGGAGATCTCTACCGACAAGGTGGACTCCGAAGTGCCCAGCCCGGCAGAAGGCGTGCTCGTCGAGATCCTCGTCGCCGAAAACGAGACGGTCGACGTAGGCACCCCCATCGCGATCATCGCCGAAGGCGCTGCCGCAGGAACTGCACCACCGGCGCCACGGGTCGCGGCGCCGGCCGCGCGGGCCGCGCAGGCCGCCACGGTCGAAGGGGAAGCGCCGCCCGTAACGCCATCGCCTCCGGGCGTGGCCGACTTCGCAGGTGCCGCGGGCGACGGCTCGCCCGCGCCCGCCGGAGCCGTGCCCGCCGCCGCGATCTCCACGGGCCCCATCCCGCGACGAAGTGAAAGCGGGCGCTTCTTCTCCCCACTCGTGCGCTCAATCGCCGCGAAGGAAGGGCTGTCGGTTGCCGACCTGGAAGCGATCGCAGGTACTGGCGCCGAGGGTCGAGTGACGAAGCGTGACGTGCTGGGCTTCCTGGAGCGCCGGCCGACGCCTGCCGCCCGCACGGTCGCCCCCGCCGCGCCGGCGCTGTCCGGCAAGCCCGCGCCGGCCACCCCCGCAGCCTCCGGAGAGCGCGTGGAGGTCGTGGAGATGGATCGCATGCGGCAGATGATTGCCGAGCACATGCGGCGCTCCAAGGACACGTCTGCGCACGTGACCTCCTTCACGGAGATCGACGTGACGGGACTCGTCCGCCACCGCGAAGCCAACAAGAAGGCCTTCGAGGCTCGCGAGGGCGTGAAGCTCACCTACACGCCGTACTTCCTCCTCGGCGCGATCGAGCCCCTCCGCGAGCACCGGTGGCTCAACGCGTCCGTCGAGGGCACGCGCATCCTGGTTCGGAAGGACTTCCACATCGGCATCGCGGTCGCCCTCGGTACCCGCGGCCTGATCGTCCCTGTGGTGCGCGACGCCGGCGGGAAGAACCTGACCGGCCTCGCCCGCTCGGTGTCGGACCTTGCAGAACGCGCGCGCAGCAAGCAGCTACTGCCGGATGAGCTGCAGGGAGGCACCTTCACCGTGACCAACGTCGGCAGCCTGGGCTCGCTGATGGGCACACCCATCATCAACCAGCCGCAGGTCGCGATCCTCTCACCGGGGGCCATCGTGAAGCGGCCGGTCGTGGTCGAGGACCCGAACATGGGCGACGTGATCGCGGTGCGTCACATGGTCTACGTGTCGCTCTCCTACGACCATCGCATCATCGACGGCGCCATGGCCGCGAGCTTCCTCCGCGCGTACCGGGAGAGCCTCGAGAGCGTCACGGAGGACAGCCAGCTGCTCTGATATCCGTTATCGCGGGCCGCTCGCGGCTTACGGAGGGGCGCTTCCGCGTAGGTTCCCGGGCCAGCAGCCGCTATCCGCTTGCCCGACGTCGCCGCGCCGGCGCCCCTTCGTCTGACGGCCTCGGAGCTCGCCGAGCGTCTCGACGCGTTTGCCGGAGAGTTCCTCGAAGGGCGCAGCAGGGAGACTGTCGGGACGTACCGGCGCGCGCTGCGGGAGTACCAGCGGTTCGCCGCCCTCCGCTCCGCGGCGCGTGTGCCGCTGGATTTCGACGAAGCCGGCGCGGCCGCATACCGCCGGCACCTCGCCGAGGCGCGCGGGATGAGCCAGGTCTCCGTGTCGACATACCTGACCGCGCTCCGTCGCTTCGGTCAGTACCTCGTCGCCGCCGGACTGCTCGACGAGAACCCCGCCTCCGCGGTGGGCGGCAACCGCCGCCCGGACGCCCACACGCGGGCGACGCTCACCGAGGCTGAGGCCCGCGGCCTGCTCCACGGCATTCCTTCGAGTGGCCTGCTCGACCTGCGGGACCGAGCCCTGATAGCGTTGATGCTGCACGCGGGCCTGTCGGCCATCGAGCTCGTGCGAGCCGACATCTTGGATCTCGAGAGCACGCTTCTCGGCTGGTACTTGCGGGTCCAGGGCAAAGGCCGGGCGAGCAAGGACCAGCAGGTAGCACTCGGCCCCATGGCCGCCGGCCCGCTCGAGGCCTACCTACGCGCGCGTGGGGTGGGGTCGCTATCACCGGAACCTCTGTTCACCGGCCACGGCCGGCGCGGCCACGGTGAGAGGCTGAACACCCGCACCATCCGAGCCCGGGTCGCCGAGCGCCTCGCCGAGGCGGGCGTCACCCGCCCGGGGATAAGCGCTCACTCACTCACGCACACGGCCGCGCTGTTGTGGCTGGCCGATGGCCTCTCCGTCGAGGAAGTACGCGACCGCATGCGCCACGGCACGCTGGACACGACGATGATCTACTGGAGGAGGCAATGGTAGATGGGTAAACAGTATATGGTATATGGTATATGGTATATGGTATATGGTATATGGTGCCCGACATAAGAATCCCTTAGCTACACCATGCACCATGAACCATTCACCATGAACCATTCACCATACACCATACCATCAACTCCTTTCCACCTTCAGCGTCGCCACGGGGGGTGCGCCATTCTCTGCGCCATCGGTGCCGGGGTAGGGATCCAGCGCCATCAGCGTGATTCGGTGGCCGAGCGCTTCAATGGTGCGGTGGCGGTTAATGTCGTCCGCGCCGGTGCCGCCGGGGAGTTCCAGGTTGACGCCGCCGCTGCGGCCACCCTCTGTCAGCGCGAGGTTCACGGTCGCCCGGCCCTCCCAGACGCACGTCACGTTCACCGGGCATCGGCTGTCCTCCAGGACGGCCGAGAACGTTACGCCCAGTCCGTCGACCGTTGCCGTGGCGCCCCTGGCCAGGGCGAACGGCGCATCGAGCGTGGGCGGGGTTTCCATCGTGTCGCGAACGGGCGAGTTCTCGGCCGTCACCGGCCGCGGCGTGCCGCAGCCGACTGCAGCGAGAGGAACGAAGAGCGCGAGGAGGAGGAGAGGGCGAAGCATGAAGTGTGTGGTCTCGAGGCACCGACGAGGATTGCGCCGTGGTAACGCGGCACTACCAGATCTTTGTGCGCACGCCGAACTGGTGCATGCCGCCGAAGGCACCCCAGCCGTGGAACGCGTAGTCGAAGGCGAGCCGGCTGAGGTTGATCCCGAAGCCGGCCGAGAGCCCGGCGAGGTCGAGGCGGCCGTCGCTCGACAGGTCGTCGCTGCGGCGGAAGTCGTAGCCGAGGCGGACCGCGACGGGGCGGCCGAGACGCAGTTCGCCGGCCGCGTTGAGGTGACGCAGGGCGGAGCCGTCGCCGACCTCGAGGAGGTCGCGGCCGGTGATCGCGAGCGTGAAGGGCAGATACTGCAGGCGCTTCGCGACGCTGATGCGGAGGTCCGCCGGCGGCGCGGGCTCGTCCGGCCCGAGGGAGTTTGACGCGAGCGGTAGCCCGCGCAGGACAACGCTGGCCGTGGCCGCGGGGCCAGGCAGGTAAGTGGTCAGCGCCAGGTCGGCGAGGTAGAGCTGCGCGCTACGGTCGTCGAGGTTCGCGAACGCGGCTGTGAGCGCGGCGCCTCCGCGCACCTCGATTCCCGACGACAGGGTGGCCAGGGGGCGGGACGCCATCAGCGTCAGCGCGGTCTCTCCGCCGCCGAACGTCCCCGCCGGGAGCCCGTCGGGGCCGGCGCGCTCGAACTCGCCATAAGAGAGGTAGCGAACGGCCGCGCCGAGCGTGCCGACGCCCGGCACCTCGCGCGCGTACGCGGCCGCGCCGGCGCGCATGTCGAGCCGGTGGTCGAGGTAGCTGACGGCGAGGCTGCGGTGGGCCTCCGGCGTCAGGAGGGCCGGGTTGCCGAGGGCGGCGGCAGGGTCGGGCATGAGCCCCGGCGTGGCCGCCGCGAGGGCGTCGGAGGTGCCCGCTAGCGCGCCGGCGCGGGCGGACATCTCCATCCTCAACAGCGTGAACGTTCCACCGGTGTCGCCGACTTCCTGCGCGCGCGCCGGGGCCAGCGCGACGAGTCCGGCGAGGAGTGCCGCCGCGGCGGTCATTCGAGCGTGCATGGGTTGGGAGCGCGGTGGGGTCGGAAGGTACGGTGGCGGGTTAGGCGGGTGGGGCGAGCCGTTTGCAGCTTGCAGCAGGCGGCGCAACACCGTTCAGCTATCAGCCGTCGCCAACCGGCTAGCGGATACACTCCACGAGCCACGAGCCACGAGCCACGAGCCACGAGCCACGAGCCACGAGCCACGAGCCACGAGCCACGAGCCACGAGCCACGAGCCACGAGCCACGAGCCACGAGCCACGAGCCACGAGCCACGAGCCACGAGGCTCCGCCCAACCTCACGCGGAATCCCCGTCCGCGACCGAACCGTCGGAGGGGGCCGGCGTAGCTTTGTCGGTTCTCCGAAATCGGGCGATGGATCCCGCGAACAGGGCTCCCGACACACAACACACGGATGCTGCAGATCCTCAAGAAGGTCCTCGGCGGAGGCGGCAATGAGCGCGAGCTGAGGAAGCTCCGGCCGATCGTCGATGAGATTGCCGTGGCGTTCGACGCGCTCCAGGCGCTCTCCGACGACGAACTACGCGCCCGGACGGATGGCTTCCGCCAGCGGATCCGCGAGGCCGTCGCCCCCATCGAGGAAGAGCAGGCCGATGTTCGCGAGCGCCTCCACGCAGCAGCAGCCGACGTCGCGCCGGAGGGCGACGGGGCGCCGCGCGGCGAGTCGCTCTCGGTGCGAGAGCGGCAGGATCTCTACGCCCGCCTCGATGACCTGGAGGGGGAATGGCTCGACGCGGCGGAGGAGGTTCTCGAGGACATCCTCCCGGAGGCGTTCGCGGTCGTCAAGGAGACGTGCCGGCGCATGATCGGCAGGACGTGGACCGCCGGCGGAAGTGAGATCACCTGGGATATGGTTCCATTCGACGTTCAGCTGATCGGCGGCATCGCGCTCCACCGGGGCCAGGTCGCTGAGATGAAGACAGGCGAGGGTAAAACGCTCGTCGCCGTCGCACCGATCTACCTGAACGCGCTCGTCGGGCGTGGAGTCCACGTCGTGACCGTTAACCCTTACCTCTCGGCTCGCGACTCCGAGTGGATGGGGCCCGTGTTCGAGTTCCACGGTCTGACGGTGGGCTGCATCGACAAGTTCGAGGCGCACTCGCCTGGAAGGAAGGAAGCGTACCGGGCCGACATCACCTACGGCACGAACAACGAGTTCGGCTTCGACTATCTCCGCGATCACTCGTTCGTGATCGACCCCGAGCACCTCGTCCAGCGCGGTCACCACTACGCAATCGTGGACGAGGTCGACTCCGTGCTTATCGACGAGGCTCGCACGCCGCTCATCATCTCCGGCCCGGTGCCGCAGAGCGACGAGGATCGCTACCAGGAGCTGCAGCCGCTTGTGGACCGCCTCGTGATGGACCAGCAGAAGGTCGCGGCCCGATTCGTGGCCGACGCGGAGCGGCTGCTGAAAGAGCGGGACCAGGCTCTCGAGGCCGGCGACAAGAAGAAGGCCGCCAACGCCGAGGAGGACGCCGGCCTCGCCTTACTGCGTGCGCAGCGCGGATACCCCCGCAACAAGCGACTCATCAAGATCAAGGGCGAGCCCGGCGTGGACACGCTCCTCCGGAAGACGGAGTTCGTCTACCTCCAGGACAACGCGAAGCGGATGCCCGAGGTGGACGAGCCGCTGCACTTCGCGCTCGACGAGAAGCTGCACCAGATCGAGATGACGGACCAGGGTCGCGAGTTCGTCGCGGCCGCCGCCGGCACCGACGCGTCGTTCTGGATCATCCCCGATGTCGGCGAGGAGATCGCGCGAATCGAGCGCGAGCAGGAGCAGCGCAAGGCGGAGATGTACGACGCGCTCCGGGAGGAAGGGCTCGATGCGGACGAGCGTGACGGTCGCGCCGTCGACCGGCTCGCGGAGCTCGCGGCGGAGGCCGAGAACCAGCGGCGCGAGCTCTACAGCGTCTACGCCCAGCGCAACGAGCTCATCCACGCCGTCAACCAGCTCCTCCGCGCCTACACGCTCTACGAGAAGGACGTCGAGTACATCGTGCAGGACGACAAGGTGATGATCGTCGACGAGCACACCGGCCGCGTCCTGCCCGGCCGGCGCTATTCCGACGGCCTGCACCAGGCCATCGAGGCGAAGGAACGCGTCAAAGTCCAGGCCGCGACGCAGACGTATGCCACGGTAACCATCCAGAACTACTTCCGCCTCTACTCGAAGCTCGCCGGCATGACCGGCACCGCCGAAACCGAGGCCGAGGAGTTCTTCAAGATCTACAAGCTGCCGGTCACCGTAATCCCGACGAACCGGCCGGTGACGCGCGGGGACCTCGAGGACCTCGTCTACAAGTCGCGCCGCGCGAAGTACAACGCGGTGATGGACAAGATCAGGGAGTACCACGAGCGCGGGCAGCCCGTCCTCGTCGGCACGACCTCGGTTGAGGTCTCGGAGACCCTGTCCCGATTGCTGCAGCGCGACAAGATCCCCCACAACGTCCTCAACGCGAAAGCCAGCCGCGCCCAGCAGGAGGCGCAGATCGTGGCGCAGGCCGGCCACACCGGCGCCGTGACGATCGCCACCAACATGGCGGGCCGCGGCACGGACATCAAGCTTGCCGCCGGCGTGAAGGAGCTCGGCGGGCTGGCGATCCTGGGCACCGAGCGCCATGAGAGCCGTCGCATCGACCACCAGCTGCGCGGCCGCTCGGGCCGCCAGGGGGACCCCGGTGAGAGCCAGTTCTACGTCTCGCTCGAGGACGACCTTATGCGCCTCTTCGGCCACGATCGGACGGCCCGCGTGATGGACCGCCTCGGGATGGGCGACGACGAGGTGATAACGCACCGCTGGATCACGCGCGGCATCGAGCGAGCCCAGTCGAAGGTGGAGCAGAACAACTTCGCGATACGCAAGCGGCAGCTCGAATACGACGACGTCCTCAACTCGCAGCGCGAGGTCATCTACGACCGGCGTATGCACGCGCTCCAGGGTGAGCGCTTGCGCGGCGACATCCTGGAGATGCTGCGGGAGCTCGTCGAGCGGACCGTCAGCGAGCATTTCGATGGCGGCGGTCTGGACGAGGTACGCGAGGCCCTCCTCCGGCACCTGGCGTTCGACTTCCCAATAGATCGAGAGGAAGCCCTAACGCTCGGCGCGGACGGGCTCGTCGAGAAGATCCTCGACGCGGTGACCGCGCACTACCGGAAGAAGCGCGTCGCCGTCGCGCGGCCGTTCTTCCAGTCGGCAAAGCAAATGGCCCAGCTGCCGGAGGACCAGCGTCCGGACAAGCTGTACGTCGACTTCACCGACGGACGGCGCGTGCTCCGCGCCACGGTGCGGCTCGAAGACGTCATTGCGACGGAGGGACAGGAGCTCAACGACGCGCTCGAGCGGGCCGCTGTGCTGCAGACCATCGATACGCGCTGGACGGAGCACCTCCGGGACCTCGATGAGGTAAAGGAGGGCGTCGGCCTGCGCGCCTTCGGCCAGAAGGACCCTCTCATCGAGTACAAGATGGAGGCCTTCCGCCTCTTCAAGGAGATGGTCGAGGAGGCCGACGAGGAGGTCGTGGGGCTCGTGTTCAAGGCCGGCCCCGTAGTGCAGCAGGACGGCGCCGACGCGGCGCGCCGGCAGGCCGCCGGCCCGCGCCCGCGCCTCGACGCCCGGCGCGCCACCGCCGGCCGCGACGCGAGCATGGACGACTCGATCCACATCGGAACCGACGGCGTGCGCCCTGGAGGCTCCGCTGCCGATCGCGACCCCTCCGTCAAGGCCGCGCCGGTGGTCGTCGAGCGCCAGCACGGTCGCAACGAACTCGTCCGCATCGTGAACCCTGCGACCGGCGAGCAGCGCCAGGTCAAGTACAAGTCGGCGGCCGGCCTACTGGCGCAGGGGTGGAACCTCATGGAATCGAACGATTGAGCGATTCGGCGATTCGGTGATTTTTGCAATCCGTTGCGGCGGCTGAGCCCCCAGCTGATCCCCGACCGCCGAATCATTAGATCGCTGAATCGTCCGATCGCTTAATCGCGCATAGATGCTCCGGTCCCTCTCGGTCCGCGACTACGCCCTCATCGAGGAGCTCGAAGTGGAGTTCGCGAGCGGGCTGAACGTCATCACGGGCGAGACCGGCGCCGGCAAGAGCATCCTCCTAGGCGCGCTCAAGCTGCTCCTCGGCGAGCGCGCATCGACCGAGGCCATCCGCTCCGGCGCGCGCAAGGCGGTGGTCGAGGGCGTCTTCGACGACGCCGGCGCCGGCCGACTGACGGCCCTTCTAGAGGCGGCGGGGATCGAGCCCGATCCGTCGGGCATCCTCATCGTGCGGCGTGAGGTCTCAGCCGCGCACTCGCGGGCCTTCGTGAACGACACGCCGGCCACACTCGATGTCCTGCGCGAAGTCGCGGAGCAGACGATCGACCTGCACGGTCAGCACCAGCACCAGGGGCTGCTCCGGACCGAGACGCACGTGGAGTTGCTCGACGCGTTCGGCGGGCTGGGCGGGTTGGTGGACGAGTACCGCCGGCGCCTCCGCGAAACGGCGGACCGTGTTCGCGAGCGCGAGGGCCTCGCGCGGCGCGAGGAGGAGCTCCGACAGCAGCGGGAGCTCGTCGAATACCAGGTGCGCGAAATCGACCGCGTGGCTCCGCAGGTCGGCGAGGTGGAGGAGCTCGAGGCCGAGCGGCGCATCCTGGAGAACGCCGAGCGCCTCTACGAAGCGACGGCAGCGCTGTACGCCTCCCTGGGGGAGGGAGACGACGCCCTCTACGACCGCACGGTAGTCGCCCGCAACCAGCTGCAGGACCTCGCCCGCATCGACGCGACGTTCGAACCCTTGCTTGCGGACATACGCTCGGCCGAGATCGCGCTCAAGGAGGCCATGCAGTTCGTTCAGGGCTACAACGCCCGCGTCGAGTTCAACCCGGAGCGTCTCGACGAGGTGCGCGAGCGCCTGGGCGAACTCGACTACCTGGCGCGGCGCTACGGCGGCACCCTGGAGGCCGTCGTCGCGCAACGCGAGGAGATCGGGCGCACGCTCGATCTCGCCACGCATTTCGACGACGCGATAAGGAAGCTCGACGTCCAGATCGAGGAGCTCCGTGAGGGGCTGAGCCGCGCGGCGCATCGGCTGAGCCAGAAGAGGCACGAGGTGGCGGAGCGAGTCGAGGCAGCGATCGGCGTCGAGCTGGCCACCCTGGGTATGCCGCACGCGCGGTTCGTCGTCCGGATCCGGCAGGAGCCACTGGCCGACGGCTGGATTTTCGCCGCTGGCGATGCCGGCGATCGGCTCGCGGCGTTCCCGGACGGCGCCGACCGCGTCGAGTTCTACTTCACCGCGAACGCCGGCGAAGAGCCGCGTCCGCTCGCTCGCGTGGCGTCGGGCGGGGAGGTCTCGCGCGTGATGCTCGCCCTGAAGACCGTGCTGGCAAAGAGCGAGCGGTTGCCCATCCTGGTATTCGACGAGATCGATAGCGGGATCTCCGGCGCCGTCGCGCGCCGCGCCGGCGAGAGCATGCGCCGGCTCGCGGCCTACCACCAGATCATCGCGATTACCCACCTCCCGCAGATCGCCTCGCTGGGTGACACCCACTTCATCGTCGAGAAGGAAGTCGCCCGCGGACGATCGCGCACGCGCATCCGCCGCCTGGACGACGAGGCGGAGCGCGCCGAGGCCGTCGCGAGCTTGCTGTCCGGCGAGTCAGTCAGCGACGCCGCGCTCGCGAGCGCGCGCGAGTTGATCGATGCCGGCCGGGAGGTCGGCAGGGAACCCTGATCCGACGCCGGCGTGTTGCGGCCGAACAGTCCTTGACTTCGTCGTACGTGCTGACTCACCGGAGAGTCCGCACCCCGCCCCCAAGCACATGCTGGCCCCACTTCGAGCGCTTGCGTTCTGTTCCGCCCTCTTCGCAGCCCCGCTTGCCGGCTGCGACGCGCTCACCGGGTCATCAGGCGACGCGTCGGCTCTCCCCGGCGACCTTGACATGACGCCCACGACTGCCGAAGCCTGCGACGGACGTCTGGGCGAGGCCACCGTGGAGAACGTCAACGTGCCCTCTGATGCGACGTGCTTGCTCGACGGCACCGTCGTACAGGGCAACGTATTCGTTCGCTCCAACGCGCGGCTCGTTACCCGGGACGTGCGGGTGGGAGGCAACATCCAGGCGGAGAACTCGAGGCTCGTCCAGGTCCTGTCCGGCACACGGGTAGGAGGCAACATCCAGGTCAACCAGGGCGGCGCCACCACGATCGACCGTGTGGTTGTCGATGGCGACATCCAGCTGGAGCAGAACGCCGGCCGCCAGGATGTCGAGGGGGCCCGCGTTGGAGGAAACATGCAGGTGAACCAGAACTCGGGCGGCGTCTTCCTGAACGACAATCGCGTGGCTGAGAATCTGCAGTGCCAGGCGAACGAGCCGGCGCCTGTCGGGTCGGGCAACGTCGCGGGAGACAAGGAGGATCAGTGCGTGCACGTGTGACGCGCGGCAGGCGGACGGTTATGCTAGCTTCTTAGCACACCTGCCCCGTTTCGTATGCTCCTGCGCGCCGCGCTTCTCCTGCTCGCCATCGCGCTACCGTCGCGCGCCGGCGCCCAGGCCCCCGACCCTTCGGAGATCCCCGGCCTGCTCGACGGCATCGCCGAGGCCTGGAATCGCGGCGACCTCGCGGGGCACGTAGCGGTCTACGCCGACTCAGCCACGTTCATGACGGGGCGGGGTCCCATCGTGGGGCGCCACCGGACCGCCGAGGCGCTGGAGCGCAGCTTCTTTCAGGACGGCGCGCCGCTGCAACAGCTCCGGTTCGAGCGGGTAACCGTGCGGCCCCTCGGTGCCGACCACGCACTCGTCGTGGGCCGATTCATCCTCTCCGGCGGTGGTCGGGAGGACGCGTCCGGATGGTTTAGCACCATCTGGGAGTGGACGGGCTCGCGCTGGGAGACGATCCACGACCACTCGAGCTGAGCCGCCGACGCCGGCGCTCAACCGGCGGCGCCGGCGACTGCAAGTTTTAGCGACAGCAGCACGCCGGCGAAGCCCTGCTGCCGGCGCTGGCCGAGCTGTCCCGCGATCCCGAGCTCGTCGAGGAGGTTGTCCGGTACCGCCGCGACTTCGGCCGGTGCGGCGCCGTCGAGTGTCTCGGCGAGGAGCGAAACGAGGCCACGCACGGTCGGCGACTCGCGCGGTACGTCGGCGTGCAGGTGCACCCGTTGCTCGCCACCCTCGGTCTCGATCCGCGGGTAGAGGAAAACGGGTGTCGCGCACTCGTGCACCCGCCCCATGCCCGCGTCGCGCAGAGCCTCAAGCTCGGTCGGCAGCGGCGGCAGCCGGTCCGAGTAGTCCAGGAGCAGGTAGAGCCGCGTGTCGGGGTCGGTGCTCCGGAACAGGTCGATGGTCTCGGCCAGGGTCATGGGCCGGTGCCGCTCGTTGCGAGGCCCCTGGTCACCCCGGCTCCTCGGGCTCGCCCTTCTCGATTGGTGCGCCGACGAGGTTGCCCCATTCGGTCCAGCTGCCGTCGTAGTTGCGCACCTTGTCGAAGCCGAGCAGATAGGTGAGCACGAACCAGGTGTGGCTCGACCGCTCGCCGATCCGACAGTAGGCGATGGTGTCCGCGCCGGAGCGGAGGCCCTGTTCGTCGAGGTAGATCGCCTCCAGCTCCTGCCGGCTCTTGAACGTCCCGTCGGCATTTGCCGCGCGCCTCCAGGGGACATTGACGGCCCCCGGGATGTGGCCGCCGCGGAGCGCGCCCTCCTGCGGGTACCCCGGCATGTGGGTCACTTCGCCGATGAACTCCTGCGGCGAGCGCACGTCTACCAGCGGGCCGCCGCGCTCGAGGTGGCGGAAGACATCGTCGCGCAGCGCGCGGATGCGGGTGTCGGGTTCGTGTGCCTCGTAGTCGGTCGACGGGAAGCGGGGGATGTCGGGAGTGAACACTCGGCCGTCGGCCTCCCAACGCGCTCGCCCGCCGTCCATGATGCGGCAGTCGCGGTGGCCGAAGAGCTTGAACGTCCAGAAAGCGTAGCACGCCCACCAGTTGCTCTTGTCGCCATAGAAGACGACGGTGGTGTCGGGCCGGATGCCGCGCTCCGAGCACAGCCGCGCGAACTCCTTGGCACCGACGTAGTCCCTGACGGTGGAGTCCTGAAGGTCGTTGACCCAGTCTACATGTACGGCGTTGTGCAGGTGGCCGGTGGCGTACAGCAGCAGGTCCTCGTTCGACTCGACGATGCGGACGTTGTCGGTGTCGTGGACGTGCTGCGACACCCAGTCGGTGGAGACCAGGACTTCGGGGTTGGAGTAGTCGGCCATGGGTGTGTCGCGGCGGGGCGCAAGGTAGGTGCGGCCGCGCGGGCCGCGCGCGGTGGCTACTCGCACAACCTTCCACGATTCGCGCCGGCCACCCGCCGAACTTGGGCCATGCGTTGCCTCATCACCGACGACCTCTCCCCCGCCTGTCTGGCGCTCCTTCGCGACGCCGGGGTGGAGCCGGCGATTCACGTCGGCGTGTCCCCAGACGAGCTGAAGCGCCTCGCGCCGGATGCCGACGCGTGGCTCATCCGCAGCGGTACCCGCGTCACGTCCGACCTCATAGATAGCGCGGCGCGTCTGCGGGTAATCGGCCGCGCCGGCGTGGGCGTCGACAACGTGGACCTGGACGCCGCTACACGTAGAGGGGTCCTCGTGGTGAACGCACCCGACGGTAATACGGTCTCGACGGCGGAGCACACGTGCGCGCTCCTCCTTTCGCTCGCGCGGCAGGTGCCACGGGCGGCGTCCTCCATCGCCGACGGCCGTTGGGACCGCAAGCAGTTCACCGGCGTCGAGCTCGACGGCAAGACCCTCGGCGTGGTCGGGCTGGGAAAGGTGGGCCGCGCCGTGGCGGAGCGCATGCGGGGCTTCGGGATGCGGGTCCTCGCTTACGATCCGGTGCTCGCACCCGAAGTCGCGGAGCGCGCCGGAGCGGAGCCAGTGCCGCTCGAACGCATCTGGGCCGAGTCGGACTTCCTCACGTTCCACACGCCTCTGAACGACGCCACCCGCGGCCTGCTCTCGAGGGACACTCTCGCGCAGTGCCGCGACGGCGTGATGGTCGTCAACGCTGCGCGCGGCGGGATTGTGGATGAAGCGGCACTGCTCGAGGGACTCGAGAGCGGCAAGGTGGGCGGCGCCGCGCTGGATGTTTTCAGCGAGGAGCCCCCGCCGGCGGCTCTCCGGTCGCTGCTCGCGCACCCTCGCGTCGTGGCGACGCCGCATATCGCAGCCTCGACCGACGAGGCGCAGGAGAAGGTGGCGATCCAGGTCACCGAGGACGTGCTGCGCGCCCTGGCCGGCGAGCCCGTCCGGAACCCGGTGAATGGCGCCGGCCTGCGCCGCGCCGCCGACCCCGAGGCGGCGCCGTACCTGGCACTAGCCGAGAAGCTGGGCCGCGTCGCCGCGCAACTCGCGCCCGGCCCCGTCACCGGCGTGACCGTCGCTGTGGAGGGCCCGAGCGTGCAGCCCTATGCCGAGGCCGTGATGCTGGCCGCGCTGGCCGGCGTCCTACAGCCGTCAAGCGACGTGCCGGTGAACCTGGTCAACGCCGCGGTGCTCGCGCGCGAGCGCGGGCTGCGCTTCGAGGAGCGGATCCGGCCCGAGCCGGAGGACTTCGCCGGCGCGGTCGAGGTCACAGTCGAGGCCGGCGACGCAACGCTGACCCTGCGCGGGGCTGTCTTCGGACGTGGCGACGGGCGCCTGGTCGGCCTGGACCGTTTCCGGTTCGAGGTCCGGCCGGAGGGTCACCTCCTTTTCTACAACAATGAGGACAGGCCAGGCGTCGTGGCGGCCGTGGGCGCGCTGCTGGCCGCGGCCGGCGTCAACATCGCCGGCATGGCGCTCGGGAGGGAAGCGCGCGGCGGGACGGCGCTCACGGTGCTGACGACCGACGAGCCGCTCGAGGCGCGCGTACTGGCCGCAGTGGCGGCGGTAGCGGGCGTCCACGACGTGCGCGCGGTCACGGCGTGAGGGTGTTGCCGGTTTTCCGGGGAGGAGGGCCATCCTTTTTGCACTGCGCGTGCGGTTGGCGGTGGCCATATTCGTCAGGGGCATTTCCCGGGCGGGCACTTAACAGTGCCTTGACCCCTGTATAGGCCCCGGGTATATTCGCCGACGAGCACGTAATGGCCGCTTAACTCAACCCGAAACGCTGCTGCCCCGTTGGAACGCCTGTCTGCAAACGTCTGCTCTGGAACCCCGAAGCGCCCTCGCGGCGCGACGCGGGTGTGGGGAGTGGGGCCGCCCCCGGGCGGTCGATGTGGACCGGGCGGTTTCTGAACCGCGGCGTATCTATCAAATGAGGACGCCCTCGGGCGCCACACGTTGGGCCGCGCGACCTCCCGCGCAGGGGCCTGGCACCGAAATCACACCACCACACCGGAGGTAGCACATGTTCCGCATCCTGAGTACGCTCGTACTCGCCCTGCTGCTCGGGCTGCCCGCAGCGGCCTTCGCTCAGGGCACCGGCACTCTCGCCGGTCGCGTCATTGAGACGGCAACGGGCGAGGGTCTCCCGGGCGCCAACGTCATCATCGAGGGTACGAGCCTGGGCGCCGCGACCGACATCGACGGCAACTACCGCATCATCGGCGTCCCTGTGGGCACGTACAGCATAGCCGCCCAGTTCGTCGGCTATGAGTCCGTGACCAACACAGGGGTCACGATCAACTCGGGCTACACCCGAGACCTCGACTTCTCGCTTGCCGAGGCCGGCATCGAGCTCGGGGAGGTCACCGTCGTGTACGAACGGCCGATCATCGAGAACGACGCCATCGGCGTCCCTCGCGTGGTTAGCGGCGACGAGCTCCAGAACCTGCCCGTCCGCGGCGTCCAGGCCGTGGCCGCGCTGCAGGGCGGCGTCGTCAACAACGAGGGTTCGGACAACCTCTTCATCCGCGGCGGTCGCGAGCAGGAGGTGAGCTACTACGTCGACGGAGTCAGGGTACAGAGCACGGCCGGCTCGGTTGGCATCGGCCTGAACTCCGGCGCCGTCGCGGAGCAGGAGATGCTCATCGGGACGATCCCGGCGCGCTACGGCGACGTCCAGTCGGGCGTCATCTCCGTCACCACACGCAGCGGAAGCGACAACTTCTTTGGCTCGCTCGAGGGCGTGACGAGCCAGGGGCTCGACTCGTTCGGTTACAACCTGGCCTCGCTCTCCGTCGGCGGCCCCGTGGTGCCGCGCCGGCTGAGCTTCTTCCTCTCTGGGCAGGGCGAGTTCGAGTCCGACGCCAATCCCTACGGAGTCGACACGTATCGTCTCTCCGACGACGCCTACGCGAGCCTCTTCGCCCGTCCGCAGGTTCTTCGCCTGCAGAATGGCGCCGGCGACGAGATCTACGTCGACTTCCCGTGGGAAGCGGTGGCCGGCGACGGCGACGGCTCGTTCACGCTCGCCGACGTTATCGAGGTACTCAACCAGCAGGGTGCCATCCCGGCGGGCTACGAGATCGCGACGGGTGGCCTGATTAACGCGCCGGACACGTACACCGCTGACCGGTTCGAGTTGCGCCGGGGGAAGGACGACCCGTCAACTAACCTGACGTTCAACGGCAACCTGACGGCCAACCTGACGGACGCTCTGAGCCTCCGCCTCGGCGCCGGCTATTCGCAACGCGACAGGGAGGTCTTTACGTTCGCGAACTCGCTCTACAACCGCGACATCTTCAACAACGACGAGCGGACGTCGCAGCGCTACTACGGGACCTTCCGCCACCGCTTGTCGGGGACGGCGTTCTACCAGCTGCAGGCCGAGTTCCAGGACTACGACTTCGTCATCTACCCGGAGGGCTTCTCCTCGAACGTCGAGGACATCTTCCGCTATGGCGACATCGACGATCCGAACAGTCCCTTCGCAGGTGCCGCCAGTCGGTACTTCGTTTTCCTGAACGGCGCCTATCAGCGGCTGTACGCGTCCGACGGCGGAAGCCGTCCGGTGAACACCGCGGGCACGTTCAGCCTGCCCGGCCGGCCCAACAACCGCTTCCAGATGGGTCACGACCAGCAGTTCCGACTGTCTGGTAGCGCTACGACGCAGATGGACCTGCACCAGATAGAGTTCGGTGCCGAGTACGAGCAGCAGACCCGTCGTCGCTTCGACATCACGCCCGCGGCACTCGCTCGCTACGCGGCCGACGGCGCCGTAGAGGGGACCGTCATCGGCTTGCCGGCTGGCGGAGCCGCCACTTACGGCGACCTGCCGTTCGAGGCGTTCCGCGAGCTCTACGTGACCCGTTACGGGTACAATCACCTCGGCACAATCGAGACCGATAGCGAGGACATCGACGGCTACTTCGCCCGCACGAACACGGACATCGCGCCCTACCGGCCGATCTACTACGCGGGCTACATCCAGGACAAGATCGAGTACCGCGACCTGGTGCTGAACCTGGGTGTGCGCGTGGACGTGTTCGACAACAACACGATGGTCCTTCGAGACGTCTACGCGCCGGTGCCGATCCTCCGCGTCGAGGATCTTGCGGCGGGCCAGGCGCCGGCCGGTGCCGACTCCGACTGGGCCGTGTATTTCAACGACGACGGCACGGTCGTCGGCTTCCGCGACATCGACGGCAACTTCTACGACGCCGGCGGCAACCGCGTTCGCGAGGAGGACATCACCGAGACCCTCTCCGGCCAGATCGAGGAGACCGACGAGCCCTTCTCGGCGGCCTTCGAGGACTACACGCCGCAGGTGACGGTGATGCCCCGCGTGGGCGTCAGCTTCCCGGTCACCGACCGCGCGCTGTTCTTCGCGTCCTACAACGTGACGAGCCAGCGCCCGACCGAGCAGTCCTTCGCTCCGTTCACCTCCTTCGAGGAACTGTCGGCGCAGGACAGCCGCGTCCCGAACCCGCGCCTCGAGCCGGAGCGGACGACGCAGTACGAGCTCGGCTTCCGCCAGCGCGTAGGCGAGCGCGCCGCGTTCACGTTGTCCGGGTTCTACCGGACGCAGGAGAACAAGATCTCGAACCGAGTCCTGTCCGGCGGCTTCCCCGCCTACGGTACCTACCTCAACGCCGACTTCACCACCACGAAGGGCGTCGAGGTCGGGTTCGAGCTACGCCGCACGCAGAACCTGGCCATCAACGCCAACTACACGCTGTCTTTCGCGCAGGGCACCGGCTCGGACGCCGGCGCGACGGCGAACATCGTGTGGCGCGGCAACTTCTTCCCCAACTTCATCAGCGCGGCGGACTTCGACCAGCGGCACACGGCCAACGTGTCGGTCGACTACCGCTTCGGTGATGGGGAGGGCCCGATGGTCGGCGGCACGCGGTTGCTCGAGAACTTCGGGATCAACGTCCTCGCCCAGTTCGCGAGCGGCCAGCGCTACACGCCCCTGGAGGCCGCGCTGTTCAGCATCCAGGACTCTTTCACGAGCGACGCGACAGGCGTCATCAACAGCGGTGAGCTCCCTGGCTCTGCCCGCATCGACATGCGCATCGACCGGTCCTTCAACCTCGGGCTGTCCAACAACAGCTCGTTGAAGGCCTACCTCTGGGTGCAGAACCTTCTCGACTCCGAGTCGGTCCTGGCCGTGTACCGCGCGACAGGGTTGCCGGACTACGATGGCTACCTCGACACTCAAGGCGGTCAGTCGTTCCTCGAGGCAGCCTCGGACCGTGATGGACGCGAGTTCAACTACAACGCGTTCGTCGGCGGCCCGGTAAACAACGGCGGCAACCAGTCGTCGGGCGGCGGATTCTTCTACGGGCTGCCGCGCCGCGTTCGCCTGGGCTTCCTCTTCAACTTCTGAGCCCGTTCCGGCGCACCGCCGGGACGACCCCGTCCCGGCGGTGCGCG